>Ga0209426_1000033_pt1 | contig 283046 bp, 311 predicted proteins | sample Deesub1362B_J571_FD_187697 | JGI IMG/M metagenome (GOLD analysis project Ga0209426, IMG submission 187697) | Deep oceanic, basalt-hosted subsurface ecosystem from Juan de Fuca Ridge flank, Pacific Ocean, CORK Borehole 1362B_J2.571 (SPAdes)... ...
TCACCTCTACCAACCCCTAAGTATTCAAATCCCGCAGTTTTTACTTCCTCTTTTTCAAAAAATCCTCTTCCATCTACGATTGCACATCCATCCTTCGCTAGCTTTTTCATATCATCAAGTTTGAAACCCCTAAAAGCGTCATGGTCTGTAACCAAGACTATGCAATCTGCATCTCTAAAAATCTCCATAGGCTCTGCATATTTTGCACCTTTATTTGCGGTTTCTTCCGCGCTTACATAGGGGTCGTAGGCATACACCCTGGCATTCATCTCTCTAAGCTCGCGGATAATTATCTCGCTTGGAGTATTTCTTACATCGCCGGTGTTCTTCTTGTAGGAAACTCCCAAAATCACTACCTTAGAGCCATTGACAGGTTTTTTCAACCGATTAAGCCCCTTAACTATGAGATTAACTACATGCAGTGGCATGGAATCGTTGACACTTCTGCCAGCGAGGATAACTTTAGGATGAAAGCCCAGCTGCTGTGCCTTAAATGTGAGATAATATGGGTCAACAGGCAGGCAGTGACCACCTACACCGGCGCCGGGATAGTATTTAACGAAGTTCCACTTCGTTGCCGCCGCCTCGATTACTTCATAAACGTCGACGCCCAAACGTTCGAAAATCAGAGCAAGTTCGTTCATTAAAGCTATGTTCAAATCTCTCTGAATGTTCTCAATAATTTTAGCTGCTTCGGCGGTTCTGATATTATTAACCTTATAAACATCCTTGGCTATGAGTCTGTAAAGTTCTGCCGTTATTTCAAGCCATTTCTCATTAATCGCCCCCACTACGCGCACAACCTTATCCACAGTATGCTCCGGATCACCAGGATTGTACCTCTCTGGAACGTAAGCTAAGCCGAAATCTTCACCTGCTTTTAGACCTGTACTCTCAAGCACAGGCTTAAGGTCGGCTTCTGTACATGTGGGATGTACTGTGCTTTCAAGTACCACAAGTTTGTTCTTGGTTAAGCCCTTTGCTATGGTCTCTCCAGCATTGAGTACGGCACGTAAATCTGGAATCTTTTCCTCAGTCACTGGTGTGGGAACGCAAATTATCGCTACATCGCTCTTTCTTGCTGCTTCAATGCCGTCAATGGTGGCGGTAAAATGTCCAGCTTTTAAAGCTTTATTGAGAGCGTCATCAATATCAAGCTCCCTCAGGTGGGATTCGCCATTATTCAGCTTTTCCACGATGCTTCTATTTAAATCTACTCCAATTACCTTAAAACCTTTGGTTGCAAACTCCAAAGCGGTGGGCAAACCCACATAGCCAAGACCATAGACCGCAATGGTTAATTTTCGTCTTTTTATCTTATTTAGGATATCCATTTCACACACCACAGCCTAAATTTACTACAAAAAATTTTGTTTGTGTGATAGATTCTTCGCGTATTTGTATGGTTATGCCGGTGATTAATGCTTTTTTCATTCCGATACTTCTCTGGTTTGCCTGTTGTTACCCTACTTTAGCAGCTCCTCTTCAACTTCTTTGCTGAATAGATAGCCGTCCTTTTCCTTCAGGTCGGATATTATCTGAGCTATATCATCGCTTTTCAAAATGCCTCTCTTTTTACACGCAAAAAGCAGCTCCGGAATGTTAAACGATGTTACATTCTCATTTGAAGCTGCTTTTTCTGCTTTCCTATCTTCTATAAATACAATTTTCCCCTCAGATGCAGCGATTACACTCAATTCACCGGACCCAAGCTCAGGATATTTATTTTTTAACTCAGAAATGTCAGTAGATTCCAATATCTCAATATCTTTTTCTTTCATAGCTTTTACCAGTGGTTTAATCAGGTTTTTGCACCTGCTTATCTCATCATACACTTCAGCGGTTAGAAATATTCTTTCAACAAAATTGAAAACCAGGTCGATGCGGTTTATTTTAAGCAGAGCGCTGAGAAAACCCGTGTCTACTACAGCATACTTAGGAGTTTCTCTGTCTTCTCCTTCAGTTCCTCTGCGGATTCCGGACCCCTCCTTATTGGAATGTTGTTTCTGATCAGAAGCTCTTTCATCTCCTCATAGGACAGTCTGGCTATCTCAGAAGCCTTCCCCAAGCTGATTTTCCCTTCTCTATAAAGCTCCATGGCAACTTTTTCCCGCAGGTCTTTATTTGTCAGCAGAAACAGATCCATCGCTTCATTCAGCAGCTTCTCTCTGTTGTAGCCGAGTTTTGAAATAGCATTAAGTATATATTCCACCTCTGTGCTCATTCTGATTCCACCACTTAAATTATTATTTATTAACGTAACCATGAAAAAGTAAATTATTCAACCGATTCTCCGCGTATTGAAGGTGCTGGCTCTACGAACGATGCTATGCACCCTTGCTGAGAAGAAGCTCCGCAAGGTAGCTTCCATCTTGCCCGGTTATGCCGGTGATTAATGCTTTTTTCATTCTATCCCTCTTGGTTTCTTACTGGAGAACAATTCTATTTCAGAACATCAAGATTCAAATCTCTAAAGAGTTTTACATCAAGATTATATTCCGCAGAGAATGGGGTAAGCTTATCGTACAAAGGCTTATCGTTTGTGATCAGGGTGGTACCGTACAGTATAGACGTTATCGCTATAAGGTTGTCAAAACCTCCTGCTTAATTTTCACGGCGTAGTCTAGGACTCTTTCTTTTAAATCGGAATCAAAAAGGACGACCTCTGCAGAATCTTCTATCTCCACAGCGGCATCTTTCCCAAATTCTTCTTTTCCGGTGAGCAGCGATACCACCGATGCAACTTCCACGATTACAACAAAGGGAAGTATCAGTCTATGCTCTCCGGTTATTATAGCCTCGTAAAGCTCCTTAGCTTTGATATGCAGATCTTCCACTCTTCATGCTTCTTTTTGTTTTTATGCAGAGGTGGAACAAAGGCATAGACCAGCACATTACTGTCCAGGGTTATGTCCATTTAGTATTGCACCTTCAAATGCACCAGGTCATTTCTCGGCTATTTTTCTGTCTCTTTTTTATCTCTAGGCTCTTAATGGCTTTCAACGCTCCACCTAAATCCCCATAGTTTTCGGTTAATGCTGACGATACCCCAAGCTACCCCCGCCCCAGCCTCTTATCATCCCCCCGTCCCGCATTCGGGGTCAATTCAGCTGGAGAGGAAAGATTTCACGAAGCTCGGTGAAAGTGAGGAGTACTTCCTCACAGCCTTGATGAACGCCGCTTTTTGAGTGGTAAAGGTCATGAAGTAATCATCGTCAAAGCCTTCGACTTTTTCGAGTTCTTTGAGGATGAGTCTTATCTGGGCGTCGGAGAGTAGCTTCTCCCCGCGGTAATTCTTCATCTCCGCCAGCACATTGGCGAAGTAGCCCAGCTTCTTTGCTTTATCCGGGGAGATGTTCTTGATGTATCCGCACTCCCGGCATGCAGGGTGAGGTGCTATTAAGCCATTGTGCGCGGGTAGGTAGTGCCTCTCATGGGAGTCGCGGTGCTCGCATGCCATCATGGTAAAGTTGATGAAGGGGAATATAAGCTTAACTCTCCGGGGCGGTGGTTAGCTGCGCGCTCTCCCGGCATGCAGAATGAAGTGGTAAAGAAGGAACTCTTTTTGTCTATATTCAGAGTTTTAGATATTTCTTTACAGCTTCGATGACAATATCGATTTCCTCCACCACCCTGCCCCTCATTGGTGATTCCTCAAAGACCCATTCTTTTCCCGTCCTTTTTTGAAAATGGTGCGGGTAGCTATCCAAATTTCTGATTTCGTCAATTTTCTCATGAGGGTAGTCGTCCCAGCCTATAACTCGCTTATCTCCCTCCCAAGGCAGAGTTAAATCAACCAGACCATAAGAGTAGCTCCCTGTGGTTGGATCATAGTATATCTCCAGGAAGAGGGTTTCACTCACAAAGGCACGGATTTTCGCTCCCACAACTTTGACTTCCAGAAAAATACCGCTCTCTTCCAGCTTCTTCTTAACATCTCTGTACCAAGGCATTAAATCGACTCCAGGAGGCGTGCAAGCTCCCTGAGCTCATGTCTTATCGCCCGCCACTCCAGCAGGTCGTTATATGCCTTGTGGTCTTCGGGAGGTATCCCTTTTTCTTTTATTATGTCTTCTAATTTTTCGAGGGAGCCGTATTTCTCTGTGAGTCTTTTTTCTGCCAGCTTTAATTCTACCATTCTCTCGTTTATTTTGGTAATTACTCCTGTTAATACGACATCTTCCTCTGATGATGGGAGAATTTCCAGAGCCCTTGAGAGTACGCCCTTCACCCTTGCTCCAGTGCCCATATGTATTGAAAGAGATGTTTAACTAATATAATTCTTTTGCATCATACCAAGCAATGTTCACAGCTTAATCATTTATTGCCTAAGGCAACATCGCGAGCGGTGTAACCCATGAGCGCCCTCAATTAGCATCTACCATACTCGTCTTCCAAGCGTATTATATCGTCTTCCTCGATGTACTCGCCTGTCTGGATCTCAATCAGGTGAAGGTCAACTTTGCCCGGGTTCTCAAGGCGGTGCACCGTCGACTTGGGGATGTAGATGCTCTCATTTTCATGGACGTAGTGCTCCTCCTCGCCCTTAATCACCCTCGCGGTGCCCTTCACCACAACCCAGTGCTCCGCTCTGTGGTGGTGCATCTGCAGCGAGATGCTCTTCCCCGGGTATATGCACAGGCGCTTAACCTTATAGCGCTCTCCCTCCTCGAGAAGGGTGTAGTATCCCCACGGGCGGTGCACAGTTTTGTGGATAATCGCCTCGCTTCTGCCCTGCTGCTTGAGAAGCTTTGCTATCTCACCCACGCGCTCGCTCATTTCGCGAGAAGCGACGAGCAGCGCGTCCTTCGTATCCACGATTACCAGGTCCTCTACGCCCAGCGTTGCTACAAGGCGGTCGTCGCCGTAAATCAGGCAGGAGGAGGTATCTATTGCCAGGACGTCCCCCTTAACAGCATTACCCCTGCGGTCCTTCTTCATTATCGCATAGACGCTCTCCCAGCTTCCTATATCCTGCCATTCGCCGGAGTAGGGCACAACCGCGGCACGGGAAGACTTCTCCATTATTGCATAATCGATGGAAATCGCAGGGATAGAGGCGTAGTTTTCAAGCATGGCGGAGTAGCTCTTCATGTGCTCTGCAATGCTTGGAGCGTGGTGATGAAATTCTTCTATCAGCAGCTCCGGCGAGAATAGGAAGATGCCGGAGTTCCACAGGTAGCCGAGCTTCAGAAACTCCTCGGCTTTTTCCCTGCTGGGCTTTTCGATGAAGCGCTCCACCTTATAGCCAACTTCGAGCTTCTCCCCGGGCTTTATGTATCCGTAGCCCGTTGCGGGAAAGCTTGGCTTTATGCCAAAGGTTACCACGTAGCTAGAGCACAGCCTCTCCGCCTCTTTAACGGTGGTGAAAAATTCACTGCTCAGCACGTGGTCAGAGGGCATGACCACAAAGCTCTCGTTGCCGTAGTTTTCTTTTATGTAGAGGGCTGCCAGCGCAATTGCCGGGGCGGTGTTTCTGCGCCGGGGCTCGCGTATTATCATATTCTCAGGCACAATATCTCTGAGCTCATCCCTCACGTAGAAGAACTGCTCGTTGTTGGTGAGCACCAGAATCTCGCTGAAGTGCTCCCCCGCGCGCTCCACAGCCTGGCGCAGAAGGCTCTCTTTGCCATTAAGGGCGAGGAACTGCTTCGGATAGAGCTCCCTGCTCAGCGGCCACAGGCGCGTACCTGAGCCGCCGGCGAGAATTGCACATATCATTGCACTCACCACCCATAGTTTATTTTAAAGGGTTAATAAATACTGCGATGCCCTCCCCGATTAGTTTTTCATTTCCTTCCATTCTCCTCTATGTAGTGGGCGAAGAAGGCTGCAAAAACGCCAACGAAGAGGCCGAGCACGCCAGCTACGGCGATATTGAGAAGCCTGTTGGGTCCCACAGGACTGCGGGGCTCCACCGCCTTTTCAACAATGCGCAGCGACTTCAGCTGCTCCTCCTTGGCGATTCTCGCCTCCTGGAGCTTCTGGGAGAGGAAGGAGTAGGTATCCTCCAGGGTTTTTATATCCCTGTCAAGCTGCTGGAGGGTGGTCTTAATCTCCTGCAGCTTTGCCTCCTTCTCGTCGATCTCCTTCTTAAGCTGGGCGGTCTCCTCCTCCAGGTAGGCGACGGAGGCGCGGAGGGTTTTCACAGAGACGCGAATATCTGCGAGGTAGTCTTCAAGGGAGAGGTAAACCTTGTTCTCAATTGCAATCTGCAGCAGTATTGACTCGTCCAGCTTTGAAGATGTGCTCCTGCCGGAAAGCTCCTTCTCTAGGGCGGAAAGCTTCTCCTCCTGGGCTGCGAGCGTAGCGCTTTTATTGTGAAGCTGTGAGAGCTGGTTCTTGTACACCGCGGTAAGCGCTGCGAGCTCACTCTCGAGGGTTGTGGTGGGGTTTGCCTTGATCAGCTCAAGCCTCTGCTGCTCCTTCTCCTTCAGTTCTTCACTGACCTCCTCATAGCGAGCGGCGATAAACTCGTAGCTCTGGGCTGTGCTCGAGGCAAAGAGGTCTGCGTTCTTCTCTATAAAAATCTCTGCCCAGGTGTCAGCTATTGCTTTGATAGTCGCTGGATCGCTGCCCCTAACCTTCATTGTTAGCAGCACCGTCTTTGCCTGGGTGGGAGATGCTCTCTTATCTTTAAAAATCTCCAGCTTTGGCTCCATTTGCCTTCTCAGCGCCTCAGGGGGAAGGGGTCTGCCATCGGCACTCTTAAGGTCCAGCCTGTCTATAATCTCCACTAGGAGGTCGTTGCTGAGGGCGAGTTTTTCGTATATCGCCGGGGTGAAGAGGGTGGATTCACCAGCTTTTTCGCCCAGCATCTCGGATATGGGCGGAGAGATTAAAACGCTTGTGGTGGTTTCATACTGATTCTGGAGCATGAAGAAGGAGAATATCGCAGAGGAGAAAACAGCTGCTAAGAATACCGCAATAACAATGTGCTTCTTTTTCCAGAGCACTTCCAGGTAATCCCGCAAATCAATCTCGTACTCCTCCTCCATGGGCTCTGATATGCACCGGAGGTTTAAAAAACTTTGCCTTCATCGCGTGGAAATGCCAAAAACAGGAATAAAATGTGGCAGGGGTATGCCCCCGCCGGGATTTGAACCCGGGCCTAGACCTCCGCAGGGTCCCGTTCTATCCAAGCTATACTACGGGGGCTTCCAGCAATAAGCGCAGCGTAACTTCGTCACCCTATCCTGATGGATAGGGTAACCTTATTAATATTTTCTTAATATCTCCGCCAGCTCCTCCATATCTTTGAGGTTGGCGTAGCTGGTGAAGTCCAGGCTGAGGGGCGAGATTGAGATACACTTCTCCACCCGCACAGCATGCACGTCGGTACCCGGTTCGGAGTCGTAAATGGGGTCGCCGTCTATCCAGAAGTACGTCCTGCCTCTGGGATCGCGGCGCTTCTGCAAACGGGTGGTGTACATCCTCCTCGCCAGGCGGGTAACCCTCACCCCACCTTTTGGCTCTTCTGGCACGTTAATGTTAAGAAGGTCAACCCCTCTGGGCAGACTCCGGGCGAGCACATATTCTGCGCACTTTCTGAGCACCTTTATACCCCAGGTGAAGTCCACCTCGGGCTGAATCTGCTCAAACTTTATCCTGCTCTCCGCATGCAGGGAAATTGCAATAGAGGGTATGCCTTGGCTTGCGCCCTCCATGGCAGCGCCCACAGTACCACTCGTCGTGGCCTCGCAGCTCATGTTCTCCCCTATATTTATTCCAGAAACCAGGAGGTCTGGCTTCTCGCCGAGTACGCCGTACATTCCCACGATAACCGCGTCCACGGGGGTGCCGTCTATCGCATATGCGCGTGCGCCGTCGATGTTGGCTTGAGAAATGCTCACCGGCGAAAACAGAGACATGCTTCTCCCAACTCCGCTCTTCTGCGTCGCAGGAGCTACCGCTGTTATCTCTCCCAGCCCTTCCAGTGCCTTAACCGCCGCTTTTAGTCCAGGTGAGTTTATGCCGTCGTCGTTGACCACTAGAATTTTCTTCATAACCCTTCTCCCGCCTCCTAACGTCGTGCGATAAAAATTTACAGGCGTTAACTCTCCTATAATCATCTGCTACCTGCGGGGGTAGCCAAGCGGTCAAAGGCGCCAGATTCAGGGTCTGGTCCCTAAGTGGGTTCGAGGGTTCAAATCCCTTCCCCCGCATATCCAGGGGAGGGGTACTCCCCTCCCTTTAGGTTAGCCCCACCCCTTAAGGATACGAGGGAAAAACACTAAGGAAGCATAGCGGTATTGTAAGATACCGCGATATGATGATCAAACTTTCTGAAGTTTGGTTCTGAATCCCTTCCCCCGCACTACTTTTCCGCTGTTAAATTGGGATTGGAAAAACCGGGGTGAGAAATATTAATATATCACCATGTTGGAAAATATTCAAGATCGACAGTGAAATCGCATGAGCGGGCATAAATTGGGCATTATGAAATCCTTGAAGGCGCTCTCTCCTATCAAAATCACAGCCATATACATGCTGGTGGGGGGACTGTGGATACTGTTATCAGACAGACTGCTGGTCGCTTTTGTCAGGGATCCAGAGGTACTCACGCATATGCAGACTCTTAAGGGCTGGATCTACGTTGCTGTTACAGCAGTGCTTCTATATCTGCTAATCAGCTACAATACGATGGTTATACGGCACTCGGAGCAGGCAATGCGGGAGAGTGAAGAAAGATACCGTCAGACTGTGGAAAATTCGCCAAACCCGATTTTCTCTGTTGACAGGGAGGGTGTTATACAGTCGTGGAATAAGGCATGTGAAAATATCTTTCAATACAGCAGAAAGGAGGTAATTGGTGCGAAGTATCACATGCTCTTGAACCCGGAGGAGCGCCGCACCATCGAGGGTATGTTGAACCAGGTATTTGAGGAGAAACGTTCATTCAGCAACGTAGAGATTTCATACAGGTGCAGGGACGGAACAGAACGTTTCATGGTTTCCCGATTGTACCCTCTGCTGGATTATGAGGGGTGGGTTAAGGCATGTGTTTTTGCCAATACAGACGTTACAGAACGCAAACGTGCTGAGGAGGAATTGAAGAGGGCCTATGAAAAACTTCAGCGTGCCCACGAGGAACTTAAAACACTGGATGAGATGAAGAGCAACATAATCGCCAACGTAAGCCACGAGCTGCGCACCCCCATAACTATTGCAAAGGGTGCCATAGAACTGGTAATGGATGAGAAGGATCAGAAAAAGAGGAAGGAGCTTTTGAAAATTGCCCTTAATGCGCTTTTGCGCCAGAACTTTATAGTAGAAGACCTGCTACAGGCAGCGAGGCTTGAGAGGGGTGAGATGAAGCTCGAAAAAGTGGATATGGCTAATCTAATAAACCGAGTGACTGAGGAGTTCAGACCCATGCTGATGAAGAATAACATACAGATGGAGAAGAACGTTGAAGAGGGTCTGTTTGCAACCGCGGACCCAAACCAAATAGAGCACGTGCTAAGAAACCTGATAACCAATGCCATAAAATTCAACAAACCTGGGGGAAGTGTCATCATCGAGGCACAGAAAAGGGGGGATATGGTAGAGGTGTGTGTGAGCGACACTGGAATAGGGATACCAGAAGATCAGCAGGAGAAGATATTTGAGCGCTTCTATCAGGTGGACTCCTCGCCATCAAGGCGGTACGGAGGCACAGGAATGGGACTGGCGATTGTGAAAGAAATAGTAGAAGCTCATGGGGGAAAAGTAACTGTAGAGAGCAGGCCTGGGGAAGGTAGCAGGTTCTGTTTCACGGTGCCAGCTGCAAGATGGGAGGAGTGATACTGACGGAGGTGCTTCTTATTGACGACGAGCCTGAGATAAAAAGCATCCTTCGCCCTTCACTCCCCCTTTGCAAGGTACTCCACTAGGCCGGGAGTGAGCATCAGCTTCCCCTCATACACCACATAGCCGTAGGGGAGGAGTACGCGCTCATTCTCACTGAGGGAAATCTCAACCTCATGGGTAACCTCTATATCCTCAAGCCTCTCGCCGAGGTAGATTAACCTCGCCACCAGGGCTGCGGTGTCTATGCTGAGCTGCACCTTGCCAAGATGGCGCGCCCTATCGCTTAGCTCTCGTGTTATGTGCTCTGCTGTCCTCCCGCGGGGCTTCTCGTACCCCAGGATACCGCCCACCACCACCGCTCTGGCTTTTCTAAAATCCTCCTGCGTGAGGGGCTTCTCAGCACGCGGATCGAGGATTATCACCTCTTCCTCGCGGAAAAGTTCCCTGAAGCTCTGCGTGTAAACCTCGCCCAGCGTGCGGAGCTTCTCTCCCATGCCAGGAGGCACGCTGGTAAAGGTTGCGCCTCCCCAGTAGTGCGATGCGGCGCTGTACTCTAGGTAAAGCCACTCTGAAAGCTCTGGCTCTAGGTTTTCAATCACCAGTCGAACGCGGCGCATGCTTCCACCACTACCCTGGGGATATTTTAACTTTTCAATCAAAAACAAGTATCGCCGTTGGAAGGCTGCCGTACATTATATCTATGCGCTGGGCTGGCTCCGTCTCGAAGAACTCTGGCGCACCCGTAAGGATTACCGCTCGCCGCCACGAGTCGCTGGCCAGGAGGTGGCGCTCAAATTTTTTATAAAGCCTGGCAATCTTGTACCTGCTGCCTATGCGCAGCCCGTAGGGCAGGTTTGTCACAAGCTTATCGCAGTCCAGGCTTACCCTGGTGGCGTCGCAGGTGAAAAAGCTCACCGCAACACCTGCGCGCTCTGCATTCTGTCTCGCCCCTGCGACATGCTTGGGTGAGATGTCGCACCCACGTATGGAAAGCTCCCTCTTCCGCACCCGAGCCTCCGCCTCTGCAAGCATCTCCCTGAACTCCTCTAAGGGCAGAAACTTCAGCTTCCAGAAGAGGAAGCTCTCCCTGCGCAGGAGGTTGGGCATTCTCCATGCGTAGCGCGCAGCTTCAATGCAGATGGTGCCTGAACCGCAGAAGGGGTCCAGGAGGCTCTCCTCAGCGCTCCACTCAGCGATTCTCACCAGCGCGTAGGAGATGCTTGGTTTAAGCGGTGCAGGGTGCTGGTAAACGCGGTAGCCACGTCTGTGGAGGCTTTCGCCAGTCGTATCGATGCCAACATAGCATTTGCTCTGCCTCACCTCCACGCGCACCACTACATCGGGCGAATCCAGGTTAACTTTCAGCCTCACCCCGCGAGCTTCGGCGTAGCTGTCTATCACCGCCTGCCCTGCCACGCGGGCGACGTCCAGCGAGGTGAAGTCGTGTTCCCCCATACGCGAGGCTTTGACAGCGAAGCTCTGCTCAGGCGAAAGGTACTCGTGGAAAGCTATGCCCTTCACAGCGCGATACAGCTCATCCAGCGTGGAGAAGTCGCTTTCAAGGAGGAGGAGCACCACCCTGTGCAGCGAGTTAGAGCAGTAGTTCAGGGTGAGTATATCGCGGGCGTCGCCGCGCACGCGCAGCCTGCCTTCGCCTGCGACGCTTGCTCGTCTGCGTATAAGCTCGCGAACCTCCTGCGCTGCAACGCTTTCAATCCCGCGCTCAGTAGTGAGCAGTAGTTCCATGCTTCCACCTCACCCTTAATTATATATAACAGCTTTTACTATCGCCAGAACATGCGCATCCCGCACCTGAATAACCCCGAGTTCAGATACCTCAAAAAGTGGTCCACAATCGCAACGCTCATAGGAATAATCTCCGGCGTGGGTGCAATAGCCTTTTATGAGCTTCTCAACCTGGGAACAAGACTCTTCCTCGGCTACGGTGCTGGCTTCTTTCCGCCAGAGGCGGGTATGAGTCTCGAGGAGGTGCTTAACTGGTCACCTCCGAGCAATCCCCTGCTCCTCATCCCGGTGATAACCCTGGGTGGGCTTATCTCGGGGTTAATCGTCTTCTCCCTGGCGCCTGAGGCAGAGGGTCATGGCACAGACGCCGCAATACGCGCCTTCCACCGCGAAGGCGGCAAGATTCGTAGGAGGATACCCCTCGTAAAGATGGTCGCCTCTGTGCTCACAATTTCTACGGGAGGAAGCGCTGGTAGAGAGGGGCCAATAGCGCAGATAGGCGCGGGCTTTGGCTCCTTTATTGCAGACGTTTTTAAGCTGAGTGAGCGCGACCGCAGGATAGCGCTGGCGGTGGGAATAGGCTCCGGCGTTGGGAGCATCTTCAAGGCACCTCTTGGCGGCGCGCTTTTAAGCACTGAGATACTCTACCACCAGGACTTTGAAAAGGAGGCGCTCATACCCAGCGTTATCGCAAGCGTTGTGGGCTACTCCATCTTCTGCCTCTACGACGGCTTCTCGCCGGTTTTCGCTGCCCAGCCCTACCAGTGGAGCCTGGCTCAGATTCCTGTATACATGATTCTCGGTGTAGTCTGTGCTGGCGTGGGTCTGCTGTATATAAAGGCGTTCTACTCCGCGAAGGCGTTCTTTGATAGTCTGAAAGTAAAGCGACACCTCAAGCCGGCGATAGGAGCCTTCGCCGTCGGTGTGCTTGCGGTTGTGCTGATGAAGCTCATACCGGAAGCTAATGGTGCCGCCGGCTTGGGAGCGCTGAGCATGGGCTACGGCTTTATTCAGCTTGCCCTGTACAACGCTCTCCCCCTGGAGATAATGTTCACCCTGATTTTCGCCAAGATAGCCATGACCGCCCTCACAATAGGCAGCGGTGGCTCGGGCGGGGTGTTTGCACCGGGCATGGTTATTGGCGCCATGGTGGGCGGCACAGTGGGTGCAGTCTTTGCAAAGCTCTTTCCCTGGCTTGTGCCCCCCGAAGCGGTGCCGGCATTTGTAATAATAGGGATGATGGCCCTCTTCGGTGGAGTGAGCAAGGCGCCAATCGCTGTGCTTATAATGGTAAGTGAGATGACAGGCGACTACTCCCTGCTATTTCCGGCGATGGTGGCTATAGTGGGCTCATACATACTCACAGGCAAGCACAGCATCTACAGCGAGCAGGTGCCCACGCGAATACACTCGCCTGCGCACGCGGAGGAGTACTTCCGTGACCTGCTGCGCATCCATCGCGTGGCTGACGCCATGCGCAGCGAGTTTCCCACAACCGCGAGACAGGAGAGTCTTACTGATGCCATGCTGAAGATGCGCCACGGTGTGAGTGCGCTGCCCATAATGAGAGAGGGCAAGATAGAGGGCATTGTGAGGCTACGCGATATTGTGCGCGTGCCTATAGAGAAGTGGAGCGATACCCGCGTGGAGGAAGTGATGCGGGAGAGCTACTCCACAATAACGCCGGACAAGTCCCTGCACGATGCACTCGACTTCATGGAGCAGCGCGGCGTCGGCACCTTAGTGGTGGTATCGCCTGAGGACCCGTCCAAGCCCCTGGGGCTGCTCCTTAAGAGGGACGTCATAAAGATTGGAGAGGCAAAACTGGGGAGAAAGAAGGAGGTTAGCACTTAAGCACGGAGAAGAAGTCCTCTTCGCGGATATCCTCAGGCACAATGAGTACTGGAATCTTTCTCTTCTTAATTATCTCGGGCAGCAGGGGCTTCTCAACCAGCTCTTTCAGCCAGCCCGTGGGTGAGTAGCCCACTATAACCAGCTTTATCTCCTCGTCCCTCTCCAGCTCCTTTAACACAACCTCGTGGGAGATTCCCGTCTTAACCCTGTACTCGATGTTGAGGCTTAGTCCGCGGAAAACCTCAAGCTCCTTCTTGGCTTTCTCTTCCACCTCCTCTTTAATGGCATCCACACTGCGCTCATGCAGTCCGCCGCCTATCAGCTCAACGGCATACCTCTCGTCGGCAACGAAGAGCAGCTTTATGTCGTACTTCAGGCTACATGCTAAGCCTATGGTGTAGCGTTCTACCGCCTTCTTCTCTGACACCCCCTCTGAAGCCAGCAGTATTTTTGCCACACGCCTCGCCTCCTTTTTGTTTAATAATCCCCGCGAGGCTACTTAACTTTTCCGGCGGGGTGACACAGTTGATATTTATAGGATTTTGCTGTAACAGAAAGCTCTGATATAATATTGAGAATAATTAATGAAAACACTTTTCACGTCTCTGCGTAAAGCATAAATAAACCAATAGTGGTTAAGTAATTAATAGTAAGGGTGAGTGGGAATGGCAACAGCGGATAAGAAACTTAAGATGGTTATCTACTATATTGTAAGGGAAATGAATAGATTAGGTTATCACCTTAACAGAACAAAGCTAGTGAAACTTCTTTTCATCATTGATTATATAGCAAAAAAGGGAAGGAGAATGAGAATAGGCAGGACTATTACAGGCATAAAATATCATTATTATCATTACGGGCCATTCTCCAGAAAGATACCTAGTGCGATACAGGACATGCAAGGAAAGGAGATTATTGAAAGAGATATTGGTAATCCTTTGGACTTTGCCTCCTATTATGTGTATACTCCTGGAAACATGCCACGCTTCGAGCCAGAATTTGAAGACAGGGAAAAAGAGATTATTGATTTCGTCATAAAAGAATATGGGCCTTACCCATTGGATTCAATTTTGAAAGTTGTTTATAATCTTCCTGAAATGAGAGAAGCAAAGCCTCTAGACATAGTTTTGGAGTGAGGGGCAGAGGGTGGAATTTGAATCTTCGCCATCAACGTTTGAGGACCTTAAAAATTATTTGTTGAATAATAAGTTAATGAAGTTAGAAAATGGTCGATTTAGGATTTCTGACGAAGAAAAACTCAAAGAGTTAGGATTCGGGATATTTCTCTCTTTTTTCTATAGCAATATGCCCCCGAGGAGAACTTGGCAATTTATCAAACTTGATAAAAATCATGTGCTCTTTTTAGTACGTGAAGAAAAATTTTTACCAAAGATAAGTGAGTTAAAATTTATAAAGAATCCTTTTAATGGTATTCCAACAGGGGGTTTGAATTGTAATTTATGTCCAATAAAATACTGGATGCTTTACAATCTCTGCACACTTGAGACCGACAATGACATTAAAAATGATATAGCCATCGAAATAAATGGACTCCTTAGTGGAAGTAAGGAAAAGTGTCATGAATGCAAAAAAGATATAATAAAATGGTTGAAAGAAAAGATAAAAACTAATGGGGTTTATGGGAGTGTATTAGGTGGCAATACATATCTGCTGAATGTAGATTCTAAATTCTTCGAATTTTTTTATTCACCTGATCCTGAAGGCATAGAATCTTACGATGTAAGTTCAGAGATAGGTGATGAGGTCGATCTAGAAAAACCTACATTAAGAAAACCGAGAACCGAGACAGCTAGAGAATATAAAGACCCTACTGAAATTTTGTTTAATTCCTTCGTTGTTATGTATATTGCATGTAAAACAGGATGTTCGGTAATTGGAGTAAATGCCAGAATGATAAAACCATTTGAAGCTCATGAAATGGATGGTTATCTTTGGGATCCTGAAAATAAAAGGCTCATTGTGATAGAAACATCTCGGGAAATAAAAATCAATAAGAATCATCTGAAGCGCAAAATATACAATTCTGCACTAATGAACATGGTTGACCATTCAACTTACAATTATCTCTATATCACTTTTGGAAATAAAAGCAAAGATTTCACGGAAAATGTAGGACATGTAAGACTAGTCGAAAATTTAGAAAAGAAATATAATGTCCCATTTGCTATAATTGACCTCCCTAAAAAATATCACAAAGCACGAGAAAAATTTGACCCAAAACTCCTAAAAGAAATCTATAACCATTATATAACATCTATTGAAAGGTTACTAAAATTGTAAAAGTGGACTACACCTATTGAAAAGACGATGGCAGAATCAGCTTCAACCACATGTTCGTATCAAGTATCTTTCGTAGCCAGCAGATTCTCGCCTCCGTGAGGCTTCAGGCAACATCAGTCACCCTACCACTCTAGGTCCTTCTTCTGAAGCTCTAAGGAAAGTATGCTTCTCTCGAAACTCACTCAGTCCGCTCGCCCAGCTCATTCTCGGCTTTTTCTGCATTTGAGAAGGATGTGATGAGTCAGGTGGCATAATGTTTTTAACCCCCTGCATTAAGCTAATCTCATGCCTGAGATAACACCCATGATGCGCCAGTGGCACCGCTTCAAGCGGGAGTACAGCGATGCGATAATCTTCTTTCGCGCCGGTGACTTCTACGAGATGTTCCACGAGGACGCTGTGCTTGCTGCGAGGGAACTGGGCATCACATTAACATCTCGAGGCAGGGAGAGAGGCAAGCCCGTGCCCCTGGCGGGCGTACCCTACCATGCAATGGAGACCTACCTGGCAAAACTTGTGAGGAAGGGTTATAAAGTTGCAATATGCGAGCAGGTTGAAGACCCAAAGCAGGCGAAGGGCGTGGTAAAGCGAGAGGTTGTTCGCGTTGTTACGCCTGGCACGCTGATGGAGGAGAGCCTGCTGGAGGAGAAGAGCAACAACTACCTGGCGGCGCTTCTCGTAGATAAAAGCGGCGCTGGAATTGCATATGCTGACCTTTCTACAGGGGAGTTCGCATGTGGTGAGTTCTCTGGGGAAGAGGCGGTGGAGGAAGCGTTGAACCAGCTGGTTGCAATCTCGCCAGCAGAGTGCCTGATTCCCGAGAGCATAAGCGAAGAGCTGGTGGAGAAGCTCGGCAAGCTGCTCCGGGACACCTTTTTCAACCGCGTAGGCGACTCAAGCTTCAGCTACTCCTCAGCCAGAGAAACCCTCGTCCAGCACTTCGGTGTGGCAAGCCTTGAAGGCTTTGGTGTCGCTGAGCTATCGCTTGGCGTAGCTGCCGCCGGAGCGGTGCTGGGCTACCTGCGGGAGACCCAGAAGAGTGCGCTGCCCCATATAACAAAGCTGCGCAGGTTGGCGATGCAGGAGCACATGCTTCTGGACGCAGCCACGCTCCGCCACCTGGAAATAACGCGCAACCTGCGCGATGGCTCCACAAAGGGCACTCTGCTAGAGGTGCTGGACGCGACGACGACTGCGATGGGGGCGAGGCTTCTCAAGCGCTGGCTTCTCCATCCCCTGACCAATGTTAATAAAATAAGGCGACGCCTCGACGCTGTGGAGGAGCTCTACAACGACTACCTTCTGCGCGAGGAGCTTCGCGAGGCTCTGAGCAAGGTTTACGATTTGGAAAGGCTTAACAGCAGAATTGCAAGTGGCTCTGCTAATGCTCGCGACTTGGTTGCGCTCAAAAATTCCCTCAGGGCGGTGCCGGAGATACGCGAGCTGCTATCCCAGAGCAAGAGCGAGCTGCTTAATGAAATAGTGGCGGAGATGCATGCCCTGGAGGATTTGGTAGAGAAGATAGAGCTTGCTATAGTGGACGAGCCTCCGGCGAGCGTGAGAGAAGGCGGGATAATAAAGCCCGGCTACAGCGAGGAGCTGGACAGGCTTAGAGAGGCAGCCACGCAGGGTAAGCGCTGGATCGCCGAGCTGGAGCAGCGGGAGAGGCGAAGAACAGGCATCGCCTCCCTCAAAGTTGGGTACAACAGCGTCTTCGGGTACTACATCCAGGTGACAAAGCCCAACCTTCACCTTGTACCCAAGGACTACATACGCAAGCAAACCTTAGCCAACGCGGAGCGCTTCGTCACGCCCGAGCTAAAGGAGAAGGAAGCCCTCATTCTCGGTGCGGAGGAGCGGGCGGCTAAGCTTGAGTACGAGCTTTTCACCCAGCTACGGGAGGAAGCCGCCTCCCGGGTGAAGGAAGTTCAGAGCACCGCCCATGCTCTCGCTAAGCTGGATGTGCTCCTGAGCTTTGCGAAGGTCGCCAGCGAAAGGGGCTACGTTAAGCCAAGCGTCGACGAGGGAGAGGTAATTGAGATTAAGGAAGGTCGCCACCCCGTTGTAGAGGCTTATCAGCGTGAGTTTGTGCCCAACGACGCCTACCTCGACTCGGCGAAGGAGCAGATTTTAATCATCACAGGACCAAACATGGCGGGCAAATCAACGTACCTGCGCCAAGTGGCGCTAATTGTGCTTCTAGCCCAGGTGGGAAGCTTCGTTCCAGCGAAAGAGGCGAGGGTAGGCGTGGTGGACAGGATATTCACCCGAGTTGGTGCTAGCGACGACCTAGCTACTGGACGGAGCACCTTCATGGTAGAGATGCAGGAGGCGGCGAATATCTTAAACAACGCAACGCAGAGAAGCCTTGTCATTCTGGATGAGATAGGGCGGGGCACGAGCACCTTCGATGGGCTCAGCATCGCCTGGGCTGTGGTGGAGTATATACACGAGCGCGTCAAGGCAAAGACGCTCTTCGCCACGCACTACCACCACCTCACTGAGCTTGAGCAACTCCTGCCTAGGGTTAAAAACTACCACATCGCCGTTAAAGAGCAGGGCAACGACATAATCTTCCTGCGCAAAATAATGCCCGGCTCTATAGACAAGAGCTATGGCATCCACGTGGCACGACTTGCGGGCTTGCCCAGAGAGGTTATAGAGAATGCTTCGCAGGTGCTTCGCCGTCTGGAAGAGGAGGAGGTGGCAGATGACAAGGTCATAGCCAAGCGCCTGCGCAAGCGCAAGCTTGCGAAGGTTTTCGCTGACCAGGCGCAGCGTACCCTCTTCGAGAGCTTCGCAGCAAAGCCCTCGCCTGTAGAGGAGGAGCTGCGCAGGTTAAACCCCAACGAGATGACACCCCTCCAGGCGCTGGAAACGCTGTTCAAGCTTAAGGAGATGCTGCGCTAGTTGTGCACAAAGTTATATTTTTTGCACAGACAGAATGCAAAAATTGCAACTTTAGGCATCGACTGTCGCCCAAACTCGCGCTAAGGCTTTCTTACAAGCCTCGAGGCAATAACTACGAGTGCCACCACAAGCCAGAAGTGCAGCGGCTCTGTAACGCCGAACACGAAAAGCAGGAAGTTCAGGAGAAGCGCAGCCGCAAGCGCAAGGGCGATGAGTTTATTCACCGCCTTCCCTCCAGCATCTCCAGCAGACGCGGGAGTTCCACCACCACGTAGCCAGTGGAATCGTCCTTAAACTTTATGAGGAGCGCCTCGCCGCGTTCCGCGGCTTTTGCAACCTCTTCCTTGGTTATGCCCACAGAGTTCCTCGCCCAGGTGCTCTTCTCCTTCAAATTCACATCAAAGCGAAAAAACTTCTCGCTAATAATCGCATACAGTTTGCGGTGCCTGTAAAAGGAGAAAACCACAAGCGGTAGTTCGTCCTCACGAGCTTCGCCGCATATCTTCTCCAGTGCTGCGCGAGAAATGCGGATACTCTCTCCGCTGCGCGTGGACTTCGCATCTATCCTGAGCTTCACCCCGCCCTTCTCGGCTATTACATCTCCTTTTATCGCCGGCGCTAAGCCGCTAAGCGGAATTCTGTTCGCCTTATAGCCCCGGGATATGAGGAAGTCCTTTATCCTGTATTCAAACTTCTTCCAGGTCTGCATTAAATTAAGAACCCCGCCGCGGGATAAATCCCTTTCGGTTTCGCGGAGGTTTTTAATATGGGGTATGTGATTATAACTACCTCGTGGGTGGTAAGATGTACGACGTGATTATACTCGGCGCAGGTCCAGCTGGCTTGGCCGCTGGCATGTACGCGGGAAGGCTGAATATGCGCACACTGATAATAGGTGAGGAGGTGGGCGGACTCATAGCTACGACGCAGCTGGTGGAGAACTACCCTGGCTTTAAGCAAATCTCCGGCGAGGAGCTTTCGGAGCGCTTAATGGAGCATGCCGAGGAGTACGGTGTGGAGCTGGTGGAAGCTCGAGCAATAGACGTGGAGCGCACTGCAGAAGGCTTTCGCGTGGTTACCGACGAAGATGAGAGCTACGAGGGTAAGACGCTCATCTTCGCCACGGGTACAAGGCACAGGAAGCTGCCTGCGAAAGGCGCGGAAGAGTACGAAAATCGTGGTGTTTATTACTGCGCCCTTTGCGATGGCCCGCTGTTTAAAGATAAGGTTGTAGCTGTGGTGGGTGGAAGTGACTCCGCGGCGAAGGAGGCACTCCTTCTGGCAGAGTACGCGCGCAAGGTTTACATAATCTATCGCGGAGAGGAGTTGCGAGGGGAGCCGCCGAACCTGCGCAGGATTGAGGAGAACGAGAAAATCGAGGTGATATACCGCACAAACATCGTTGAGGTCAAGGGTGACCGCCTGCTGCGCAGCGTTGTGCTCGACCGGGAGTACAACGGGAGCAAGGAGCTTAGCCTCGATGGCGTGTTTGTAGCAATAGGCGGCGAGCCCCAGAGTGAGCTGGCGAAGAAGCTGGGCGTGGAGACGAATGAGAAGGGAGAGATAATCATAGACAGGGATTCGAGAACAAGCGTTGCCGGCGTATTCGCAGCAGGCGACGTCGTGGCAAGTAGCTTTAAGCAGGCTATTGTGGGCGTGGCCGAGGGTGTTGTGGCGGCATATTCAGCGTACCGCTTCGTAACGAGTGGCTATGTGGCGACGAGGGCGAGCGGCGAATAGCTCTATGGCTTCTTGCTTATCACATCCACGCGCTGCTGCAGCAGGGCCATAGCCTCCGCGAGGTCTTTGAGCAGGTGCGTATTCCTGCCCACGAAAGAGGCAACCATCTTATTATCCAGCTCCCCCTCCTCCGCCTTCGTAGCTATATCTTTAAGTATCGCTTCTGCTTCTTCAGCCATTTCCTCAGAAGTCTTTACCAACAAAAACACCTCCCTTTATATATTATGTTCGAACAGACTTAAATCTCTTTTGTCCCTCTCTGCTCGAGGGCTTTAACTATTTCCGCTATTGTTTCATTAACGGGTGTGGCGATCCCCAGCTTTTTCCCGAGGCTCACAATAGCCCCATTCAGGTAGTCGATTTCCGTCCTCTTCCCCCTCTCTATGTCCTGGAGCATGGAGCTTATGTGACTCACTGTGGGGGGAAGCAGCTTCTCAAGGAGGTGCGTATAGTACTCCTCCCATGTGAATTTGAGATGGATCCCCAGAGCATTAGCAACCTCAAAAGCTTCCCTGAGCATGGCACGCATTAGCTTGCGCGTCTCCGGCATCTCTCCAAGCTTGCCGTAGGGCACGCGAAGGATAGCAGAGAGAGGGTTGAGAGCTATGTTGTAGAATGCCTTCATCCACTTCTCCCTTATTATGTCGTCGCTCGCCTTTGTTGGTATCCCTGCATGGGTAAAGGCGGAGGCTATCTCCTTCGCTCTGGGCGTAGCTCCTCCCTCCAGGTCACCCACCAGGCATTCGCTTGCATATACCGTCACCTCGGCACAGCCCGGCTCCAGAAGCCTCGCGCCGAATATCGCCATGCCCCCCATTGTGCGTTGCTTTCCAACGACACTTGCTATTAGCTCCTCGTTGCCGATGCCGTTCTGCATCGACATCACTGCGGTGCCCTCTTTGACAAGAGGCAGAACTTCCTTTACGGCGCTGGCGGTGTCGTAGGACTTTGTGGTTATCATGATGAGGTCGAAGGACGCGTGCTCTGGAATCTGTTCAACCGATGTAAACGCAGCGAGGCGCGTGAAGATGTGCTCACCCCATATACCCGTTATGGTTAATCCCCTCTCATTTATCGCTTTGATGTGCTCCCTTCTACCGATTAATGTAACGCTGTTATCGCGGGATAAGAAGCCGCCGAACACCGAGCCCATTGCTCCAGCGCCGAAGATGAGGATGTTCATGGCTCAGCACCTAATTCCTGTGCCCGTGGATCGGCGACGGTATTCTGCCGCCGCGCTTTACGAATGCCTCGCAGGAGCGCTCGCTTACTGGCATGACATAGGCATAGCCCAGCAGGCCGCCAAGCTCTATGCGCTCCCCCTCTCTGCCCGCGAGGAGCACCCTAACGCCTGTGGTTTTGTTGTTCATAACCCCTATCGCAGCTTCGTCTGCGATTAAGCCAGCGACGGTGCTTGCGCTGGTCTTCGCAGGAAGCACCACCATGTCCAAGCCCACGCTGCAAACGCTGGTCATGGCCAGAAGTTTATCCACTGTCACCGCGCCCTCGCGTGCTGCCTCTGCCATGCCTGCGTCCTCGCTCACTGGTATGAAGGCTCCGCTCAGCCCGCCCACGTAGCTTGTCGCCATGGTTCCGCCCTTCTTCACCGCATCCACGAGCAGAGCGAGCGCAGCCACGCTTCCAGGTGCGCCGCACCGCTCTATTCCCATCGCCTCTATTATCTTCGCCACGCTGTCGCCCGGGAATGGCGTCGGCGCCAGGGAGAGGTCAACTATACCGAAGCTCACACTTAATCTCTTGCTCAGTTCCCTGCCAATAAGCTCTCCCACGCGGGTTATCTTGAAGGCAGTGCGCTTGATAACCTCCGCAACCTCCCCAAGGCTCGCCTCGCTGTGCTTCTCCAGCACCGCTCTGACTACGCCGGGGCCTGAGATACCCACATTCAGTGCCGCCTCACCCTCACCCTCGCCGTGGAATGCACCCGCCATGAAGGGGTTATCTCCAGGCGCATTCGCGAATGTGACCAGACGCGCGCAATTCATGTAGTCAAGCTCTGACGCACGTTTAACCACCTGCCCCATTCTCAGCACAGCGTCCATGTTAATACCTGCCCGCGTCGAGGCGACATTAACTGAGCTGCACACCCTCTGCGTGGAGTTCAGCGCCTGGGGTATAGCATCTATAAGCGCCTCGTCGCCGCGGGTAAAGCCCTTCTCCACCAGTGCTGAGAAGCCGCCTATGAAGTCCACATTTAGCTTCTCCGCCGCGCGCTCTAAGGCGAGAGCTGCGCGCACCGCCGCTTCTTTCGCCTCCTCCTCGCCAAGCTCCCGCACCGCTGGCGAGATAATGTTTGCTACAGGTGTAACAGCCACACGCTTGTTAACTATAGGGATGCTGTACTTTTCCTCTAAGGCCTGAGCCTCGCTTACCAGGCGTTCGCCAACGCTGAGAAGCTTCTCCTCAATTCGCTCGCAGGTTTCGTCTATATCGCTGGAGGCGCAGTCTTTAAGGCTCACCCCCAGCGTGACGGTGCGAATGTCAAGACGCTCCACAAGTATCATGCGAAGCGTCTCAAGAATCTCCTCCCTATCGAGCATGCCCTCACCTTAAATACGGTGCATGTAGCGGAATATGTCCTCGTGCTGGGCGATTATCTTAACGCGCTGCTCCTCCGCTACGCGCTCAAGGCGGCGCTGAAGCTCGCGAAGCTCTTTGCCGGTTATGTCCACGATGAGCGTCATTGTCAGCAAGCCCTGCACAACCGTCTGGCTTAGGTCTTCTATGTTTATCCCCAGCTCAGCGCACGCGCTGGTAACGGCGGCTATAATGCCGGGATGATCCTCGCCGATAACCGTAATAACGGCGCGCTCCTTCTTCATGCTCTGCGTATTGGCGGGAGACGTATTTATATTTGGCGCTATCCGCAAACATAGCAGGCGGTAAGCTTTTATGTGGTATGCAAAGCTTAGATAAGAGTATGAGGGTATTTGTCCACCTTGCGGTGATATGCTTCCTACTCCTCTTCAGCGTTACCATGATCTACCCTGTTGTCAAGCACTACGTAATGGACAGGTATGGGGCAAGCATATCCCAGGCGGGCATGTTCGTGGCGGTCAACTTAATAGCGTATGCCATATTTGCCCTGGTGTGGGGGGCGATTTCCGACAGAATAGGCAGAAGAAAACCCTTCATCGTTTACGGTCTCCTTGGCAACTCCCTCATGCTCTTCCTCCAGGCCAACGCCCCTAATTTAGAGCTTCTGATGCTCTTCAGGTTCATAGAGGGCATATTCACAGTGATGGTGTACTCCATAGCCATGGCCATGGTGCTGGATATCGCGGGGAGGGAGAAATATGGCAGGGGCATGGGAACCGTCGGAATGGGCATTGCCGCGGGTATGGCCTTCGGCTCGCCCACCGGCGGCGTGCTCGGCGAGATAGAGCCGGTGCTCCCCTTCTATGCCGCCTCTGCGATAATCCTCGCAGCCTTTGCGGTGGCCCTGTTCCTTCAGGACACCCCCGCAAAAGCCTCGCGCTCTGCGCTGCGCAGCTTCTCGCTCCTTGCGGAGAGGAAGGAGCTCGCGATTCCCTACGTCTTCTCCTTCATCGACAGGTTCACCGCAGGATTCTTTGTGAGCGTCTTTCCCATAATGCTGGGAGTTAGCTACGGGATGAATCCCAAGCAGATAGGGATGTACCTCTCCTCATTTCTCATGCCCTTTGCGCTGCTCCAGTATGCAGGCGGCATAGCCGTGGACAGATACGGCAGGCTGAAACCGCTCATCGCCGGAAGCGTCGTCTATGCAGCGTGCATATCCCTGGTGGGAGTGCTGCACCCACCGGTGATCGCGGGTGTGCTCTTCATCGCAGGCATTATGGCTGCGGTGATGCTTCCCGCCTCGGCTGCGCTCAGCGGAGACTTTGCCCCCCGCGAATCCAGAGGCGCCGCTATAGGCGGGTTCAACTTCAGTGGCTCCCTGGGCTTTGCCCTTGGGCCGGCGGTCGCCGGAGCTATGGCGGAAAGCTATGGATTCGCCGCTACCTTCCTTCTGGCGGGTGCCTCTGTGCTTGCCAGCTTGCTCATCGCCCTTGCTCTGGTGCTGAGGTGGGGTCTGGGATTCAAAGGCAGATGAGAGAGCTACTCACTGCTCCTTCTCACAGCGAGGATGCTGGCAAAGAAGAAGCTCAGCGCAAAGGCGAGTAGCACGGCGAAGTTTCCAAGCGGGAATTCTCTGCCGAGCATCGCCGCACGAAGGCACAGCGACGCATGCGTCAGCGGGAGCAGCTTGATGAGCGAGGCGACCCATACGGGCACCCCCTGAAGAGAGAAGAAGGTGCCGCTCAGGAACATCATGGGCGTTATGAAGAGCGTTGTGAAGGTGTTCATGTCCTCGTGGCTCCATATTATCATTCCAACAAGCATGCCCAGGCTGGCGAAGAGGAATGAAGTGACGAGGATTGTGGCAATCGCCGCGAGGTTGATGTTAATCTTCGCGCCGTACAGAAAGGCGAGGAGTATTATTATCGTGGCGCTGAGCAAGCCGCGAAGCACGCCCCCGAGCACCTTTCCCAGCACTATGGAATGCGCTGCTATGGGGGCGACGAGATAGTTCTCAAAGGTTTTGGTATATCTGCGCGAGATGTTAAGCACCACACCAACGCTGGTGAAGCTGGTGTTCATGGTGCTCAGCGCGATTATTCCAGGGACAACGTAGTTGAGGTAGCTCACCCCCTCGAGTTGTATTCCCCTGCCCAGACCCCAGCCGAAGGCGGTGAGCAGCAGCAGAGGGTTCACCATGCCAGAGAAAAGGTAGCGCCAGAAGCGCCGCCGGAAGGTGAGGAGCTCCCTCTCAAAAACAACGAGGAAGTCCACGCTACTCAAACCTCCTGCCAGTGAGCTCTATAAAAACGTCCTCAAGGTTGGTCTCCCTAACCGAGAAGTCGCACGCCTCGCACCGCGCATGTTTAGCGCCGTACTCCAAAGCCTCCTCTCGAGTGGGGAAGAACCTGCGCTCCGCCATGCCCGCGTGATACACCTCAACCGCGAAGTTGCCCAGCTTTCTTTTCAGGTTTGTTGGCGAGTCTAAGGCGATAAGCTGCCCTTCGTTTATTATGCCCACGCGGTCGCACAGTTGCTCAGCCTCCTCGATGTAGTGGGTGGTCAGGAGCACTGTAACGCCCTCGCTGCGCAGGTTTCTGATAAGGTCCCAGATTTTTCTGCGCGTCGCAGGGTCTAAACCCACGGTGGGCTCGTCCAGGAAGAGCACTCTCGGGCGATGCATCAGCGCCCTCGCGATAAGCAGTCTGCGCTTCATCCCACCTGAGAAACCCTCCACCAGGTCGTCGGCGCGCTTTTCCAGCTCCACAAATGCGAGGAGTTCGGAGATGCGCCTCTCCCGCTCGTGGTGCGGCATGTGGTAGAGTTTGCCGTGGAACTCTAAATTTTCCCTCGCCGTGAGCTCGATGTCGAGGTTTAGGTGCTGGGGCGCTATGCCTATGCTGCGCTTCACCGCTAGTGGCTCTGCAACGACGTCGTAGCCAGCGACCCACGCTCTGCCCGAGGTGGGCTTGGTAAGCGTCGTCAGCATGCGTATTGTTGTTGTCTTACCCGCGCCGTTGGGGCCCAGCAAGCCGAAAACCTCTCCTTTGGCGACGGTGAAGCTGAGGTTGTGAACCGCCCTTATCTCCCCATAGTACTTCGTAAGCCCTTCAAGGCGAATCATGCCCTCACCTTAGCTTCGCCACCTCTCGCATAAGCGCTTTAACGCGTTCCTCGCTCACGGGGTTTGAGACTTTCCCTCCCTCTTTTAAGCTGGTGCCCACTATTGCGGCGTCTGCAATGCTGAGCAGAGCAGCGCAGTTCTCCACACTTAACCCGCTACCCACAATCACCGGCACTTCGCTCGCGAGCGTTGCCCGCTTCAGCTCCTCAACGCTGGGCGGCTCTCCCGTAGCTCTGCCAGTGAGGATAACCGCATCCGCCAACCCGCGGTCAACGTTGCTCGCTATCTCCTCCTCGAGGCTTAGGCTGGTGAGAGGCGAAGAGTGCTTTACGGCAACGTCTGCGAAGATTTTGATCCCCCTGCCTATTCTTTCCCTGTAGCGCAGCGTTTCATGTGCCCTGCCTTGGATTATACCCTCCCAGGCTACTCTTGCGCCTGTGTGGACGTTTACGCGGATGAACTCTCCGCTAGTGGCGGCGGCTATTGCGAGAGCCGCGATGGCATCGTTGCGCAGCACATTTACGCCAAAGGGTAGGGGCACCTCCCTCTTAACCTCCTCTATTATGGAGGTCATAAATGCTATAACATGGGGCTCAACCCTACTAGGCGAAAAGGGCACATCGCCGTAGTTCTCGAAGAGAAGCGCATCCACGCCACCATGGTAGAGTGCCAGGGCATCGCTCAGAGCGCGCCTTCGCAACCCCTCCTCGCTGGTAAAGCGGGGTGAGCCGGGCAGGGCGAGGAGATGAACCACGCCAATTATCACTTTCTCCTTTTCGAAAAGTTTTATCATGAGAATTACCATGCATGCAGCGGATATAAATCTTCAGGAGGCTAACCCCCTGTTCAGCATTCTTGTGGATGCTGCAAAGTGTCGTGGAGTGGGTGCGTGCAAGGCAGCCTGTCCCAAAGGCCCAAAGATATGGGAGATTCGCGAGGAGGGCGGCGAGAAAAAGTGTGTTGTTAAAGACCTGAGCTGGTGCCTTGCGTGCGCCAAATGCGTAGCTGCATGTCCGGAGGGAGCAATAACCCTGCAGTGGTAACACGTATGTAAACTTTTATTATACGCTGGTGAAACAAAATTTATTTGTTGGACAAGGGGGAATATTGTCTTAGGAGGAAGAAAGTTGAAGGAGTATGTAAATGCGGATTGGGAGATAAGTTTTGATGCGTCACTGCTTATGAACCCAGAGATCGTCACCATTGCTCCAGAAATCAGAGTGAGCGAAGTTGCAAAGCTCATGATGGAGAGGAATATAAGCAGCGTTGCGGTTGCTGAGGGGGGCAAGATTGTGGGCATAATAACTGATCGCGACTTCACGCGCTGTGCTGCGATGGAAAAGCAGGCTACCACTGCTGCCGAACTCATGTCATCTCCGGTTATCACAGTAGATTACAGAGAAAATGTCCTGGACATCGCGAGAAAGATGGGAGACCACAACATAAGGCACATATTTGTGGAGAGAGACGGTGAGATTGTGGGTATAATCTCCCTGAGGGATATACTGAAAATTATGCCTGAGGCAATCTACTGCTACATCCCACACGTTGAGAAGAAGAATAAATAAGAAAAATAGGGGGAGAACTCCCTTAAAGGGAGGTTATCTCCTCGTACCTCTTTTCAAGAATCGGCTTGTGAATCTCGTTGGGCTTGCCGTAGTGGCAGCGTTCGCACTTTGCCTTGTGTATCTTTATGTAGTTGCCATCGAAGTGGCAGAGCTGGCACACCAGCACATCTCCGGGACGTTTCTCAGGTACGCGGAAGTCACCCTCCTTTGTCATGTGGCAGGTCTGGCACATAGTTACGCCGAGGTCTTCGATCTTCTTTTCGTGGATCTTGTGGATCTTCTCGCCGTGGCAGGTGGTGCAGATTCTGGGCTCAACACCCTTCGCCTCGTCCACCTTCATGAGCTTGGCAATCTGATGGAAGGTCGAAACATCACCGTGGCAGTCGGCACAGTTTATCTCAGTCACAACCTTCGTGGGTGCTGGCGCCTCGCCCACCGGCGGCTTTTCCTCCTTTGCAGATGCAAGCTCAGCCTTTAGCTTATTAAGCTCAGCCTCAAGGCTCGCGATCTGCTTATCCTTTTTCTGGATCTGCTGCGTGTAGGTGGTGGATACGTTCCCCACGTAGATCAGTGTCCCTACCAGAGCAATGGCTAAAACCGCAATAATAATTCCCGTTACCTTGCTCGCCATGTGTACCTACCTCCTCTTTTTATGAAAATCAGCTTAAAGTACATTAAAAAAACTTATATAATTTTTGGTTGTCAGCCGAAGAGCAGGTTCTCCATTTCCTTTATGCTCCCCAAACCTTTAATTTCGTGGGGTAAAAGGGGCACCTCCACCAGCTCAACCTCAGGGTAAGCTTCTCTCAGCTCCTTTAGATACCTCTGCTGCACCTCGGCCACGCGGCGGTGAAACTCGCACTCCGGCTCAAGTACAACGCTGTTCATCACCATTTTATTAACCCTTATCCCGAAGTTTTCCAGTTCCTGCATCAGCCTCTTGACTTGGGATACGCTCAGCCCCTGAGGTGTACCGACTGGTATCACCTCCACCTGCGGCGACCTGAGAAATTCCAGAAGCTCTTCGCTTAGCTTTCGCCACCCGGAGATAATGTCGAATATTTCCCTCCTGGGCTTTTTCAGCCCCAGGGTTTCGCGAATTTTTAGCATCGCCGAGTAAAGGCGCAGGTAGACCTTTGCCGCCTCGTCGAGGTGCTCTATGAAGATTATGGGCATCTTAAGCAGGCGCAGCGTATGTCCCGCAGGGGCTGTGTCCCACACTATTTTATCGTACTCCCCTTCCCTAGCCAGCCCGGCTATGTAGTCCAGCATGAACTCTTCGTCTATGCCTGGAGCGCTGCCTATGTAGTCGATGATCTCCTCCTGCACAGGCACGAGGGAGGAGAGAACCTCATACACCTCGCCCCCGAACTTCTCCTTCCAGCGGCGAAGAACCTCGTCGGTGCTGAGCTCAAGGGCATAGAGGTTATCTGTAACCTCCGTTATGCGGTCGCCAACATCGCGCTCAAATATGTCGCTCAGCGAAGGCGCCGGGTCAGAGGTGAGAATGAGGGTTTTATACCCCTTCTCGGCGAAGTGCAGCGCAGTAGTTGCGCTGAGCGTGGTTTTACCCACACCCCCCTTGCCGGCGAACATCACCACCTTTGCGCCTCTCTCAAGTCTCAGCAGACCCATAGTAAGCCTCACCACGGCAACTGTTTTATTCACCGAGGAATAAAAAGGCTGTGCATGAAGGTTGCTCGCATACTTATCGCTGGCGAAAGGAGCGGCGTGGGCAAGAGCACAGTTGTTACAGGAATAATTCGCGCTCTTGCGGATGCAGGCATGAAGATCCAGCCCTTCAAGGTTGGTCCGGACTACATAGACCCCAGCCACCACACCATGGCGATTGGCGAGCCTTCAAGGAATCTGGACACCTGGCTTATGGGCGAACGCGGCGTGGTGGAGTCCTTCCTTCTAGGCTCAAAGGGCAAAGACCTGGCGGTTATAGAGGGTGCGATGGGGCTGTACGACGGCTTTTCAGGGAGCTACGAGGGCAGCAGTGCGCACATAGCGAAGCTTACCTCTACGCCAGTGGTGCTGGTGGTGAATGCTTCGAAAATCGCTGGCAGCATAGCAGCGCTCGTAAGCGGCTACAAAAGCTTCGACCCCGAGCTTAGCTTCGCTGGCGTTATTCTTAATGGCGTTGGAAGCGAGAGCCACGCAAGGATGCTGGGCGAGGCGATTGAGAGCAGGACAGGTTTACCCCTCCTGGGCTGGCTGCCGAAGAGCAGCGAGATAGAAATTCCCGAGCGCCACCTTGGCTTAATCCCCGCCGCGGAACGGCAAGAGGAGGAGGTTTACCTCAAGCTGGCGGAGTTTGTGAGGGAGCATGTGGATCTTGAGGCGATTCTACGTGCCGCGAGAGATGCGCCGCCCCTGCCTGAGCCGCCGGCAGAGGAGGAGAAGGAGCCCACGGTTAGAGTGGGGGTCGCTCTCGATAAAGCTTTCAGCTTCTACTACTGGGAGAACTTTGAGCTTATGCGCAGGGAGGGTGCTGAGGTGGTGTTCTTTTCGCCTATAGCTGATGACACTCTCCCTGACGTGGATGGGCTCTACATAGGCGGTGGCTTCCCGGAGGTTTACGCTTCAGAGATAGCGCAGAACAGGAAGCTGATGAGGGAGATAAGGAAGAAGAGCGAGGAGGGCATGCCAATCTATGCGGAATGCGGTGGGATGATGTACCTGACCAGAGAGCTCCTCGACCTGGAAGGCAATGCGTATGAGATGACAGGCATTTTTGATGCCGTGGTTGAGATGACGCCAAAGCTTCAGGCTGTGAGGTACACCCTGGCGAGGGCTGCACGAAATACGCCCTTCTTTTGCGAGGGAGATGTTTTGAAGGGGCATGAGTTCCACTATTCAAGAATCGCCGACTTTGCCAGCGATATCTCTTTTGCTTACTCGCTGCAACGTGGCATGGGCATCGCAGACCACCGCGACGGCTTCATAAGCAACGCCACGCTGGCGAGCTATATGCACCTGCACTTCGCGGGGAGCAGGGATTTTCTGAAGAGCTTCATAGCTGCATGTGCAGCATCGCGCTAGGCGAGCAGCTTCTTAAGTACGCCTATGGTAAGGCGGTGGTACGCCCGTTTAGGGAAAATTTCCACCCTTCCCGAGCCCAGCATGCCGAGGGCGAAGATGTCGCCCAGCACATCTCCAGCCACATGAGGGAGCGTTTCTCTTGAGTAGCCCCGCAGGTAGGGTGTTGGCGCCATCGCCACGCGGAGCTTCTCCTCCTCGCTGGCCTCTTCCAGCACAAACTCATACTCGGCGCTGCGGTGAGCAACGTAGATTTCGACGTTCTCGCTGGGAAGCACGCGGATCTCACCCTCAGGGAGGCTAAGCGTTACCTCCCTCTCAATCCTGCGCAGCTCGCCGGGTAGCTTTTCAGCGCCGGCCTCCTTAAGTTTGAGGTATAGCCTCTCATCCAGCTTGCCCGAGGCGCTGCCGATGACGGCATAGGGTGGCTGTCCTTCTCGCTTGGCGTCGCGGAAACTCTGTCTGCTGAGCTCATAGGCGCTGCTCAGCCCGGTGATGCTTGCGCAGGTGATACCAGCTAAGTAAAGGCAGCCCAGGGCGTGCTCCACCAGGTAGGCCTTTTTTCCCCCAGCGGCGAGGTCAACGCGGATATCGAAGCGGGAGACGTTGCTTACATCAGCTTCTATGCCGTTGACACTCAGCTTCTCTGCCGGCGAAACGCGGAGGTAGTCCACCTCCACCTCCCGCGAAAGTGTAGCTCGCGAAAGCATGCTGTTACCTCTTACCAAAGCTTTTTATTTTCTTGCTTCGAGTTACCTGCGATGCGCTCACAGCTTGTTGAGCTTATACGCGTTGCAGTCACATCATTGCCGAGGGATGTGGAGGAAGCTCTGCAGAGAGCGCTGGAGCGAGAGGAGAACCCCTTGGCTAGGCTTCAGCTTGAAACGATACTAAAAAACGTGGCCTATGCGAGAGAGCGGCGCCTGCCCCTCTGTCAGGATACAGGTGTTCCCATCTTCTTTGTGCGTGGCTTCGGCAATCTGAGCAAGGTGGAGCATGAAATTAAGCAGGCGGTTAGAGAAGCGACGCAGGCAGTGCCCCTGCGTCCCAGCATAGTTGACGCGATTACCAGAAAAAACACCGGTGACAACACCGGCGAGGGCATGCCTGTAATCCACTTTGAGGGTGGCGAGGAGCAGAGCATCACCTTCTTGGCCAAGGGCGCGGGGAGCGAGAACGTTTCGCGAGCAAAAATGCTTCCAGCAAGCGAGGGCGTGGCTGGGATAAAGCGCTTTGTGGTGGAGATAGTGCGCAGCGCTGGCGCAAAGCCGTGTCCCCCTGTGATTGTGGGCGTGGGCATAGGCGGCACCCTGGATTTAGCTGCGAAGCTGGCGAAGGAGGCACTGCTTCAGCCCCTATCCCAGAGAAACCCCCGTGAGGAGCTTTCGAAGCTGGAGGAGGAGCTTCTGGAGGAGATCAACGCCCTGGGCATAGGCGCCATGGGTATGGGTGGAAGTACCACGTGCTTAGCGGTAAAAGTGCTTGCATCAGCTTGCCACACCGCTTCGCTTCCCGTGGCGGTGAACATTCAATGCTGGGCGTACCGCTGGGCGAGGCTGCGAAGGGTCGACGAGGAGTGGGTGGTGGAGCAGTGAAGCACGAGCTTTCTACGCCTGTTGGCAGGGAAGAGGTGCTCAAGCTTCGCGTCGGCGATGTGGTTTACCTGAGTGGGGTTATTGTAACCGCTCGAGATAGAGCTCATCGCCGTGCGTTAGAGCTGCCCAAGAAAGAGATTCCGGCGAGCTTCAATGTAATCTACCACTGTGGCCCTCTGGTCAGGAAGCAGGATGAGAGGTGGGAGGTGCTTTCAGCAGGACCAACGACGAGCGCACGCATGGAGCCCTATCTTGCGTCGCTTCTGGAGAAGTTCTCCACCAGGCTTATAATAGGCAAGGGCGGCTTCTCTCCAGCTGCAAAAGAGCTTTTTAAGAAGCACACCGCAGCGTACCTCGCCTTCACGGGCGGAGCCGGCGCACTGGCAGCGATGGCGATTAAGCGTGTGTTAGCTGTGCACTGGCTTGACTTGGGCATACCCGAGGCGCTGTGGGTGCTTGAGGTCGCGAGATTTGGCCCCCTCGTCGTAGCCATGGATGCGCATGGGGGGAGTGTCTACCAAGAATGAGACCTGAAAACATCTCTTACTCGATGAACTCTACTTCTATCTCCAGCTTCTGTGCGATATCGCTCTGCTTTTTATCGCTGGTTAAAAGCCTGCCGTATTTCTGAGCCTGAGCTATATATAACGCATCGTATATAGAAACTTTTTCCTCAACAGAAATTTTCTGAGCTGGGCTTATATATTTCCCAAGAGACTCAAATACAATAATTTCCTGAGCTTCTTTTAAAGCATTGAACATAAGTAAAGCGTCTTCAAGGGATATTTTACCATAAACTGAGTGATGTTTCCATACAGCATTAGAAACCTCAGCCAGAGGCGTATTTAAAGCCCCTCCAGAAACTCCTCCACCTCTTGCTTTGTGGGCAAACCAGCGCGCGCACCCACGTGGGAGATGCACTTCGCGGCGACGAAGTTGCCCAGCTTTCCGCAGGTCTCCAGGTCGTAACCTTTAAGCAAGCCGTAGAGGAAGCCCGCGGCAAAGGCGTCGCCGGCGCCGGTGGTGTCCACCACGCTTGTTTTAAACGCTGGCACGCGGAGCCTCTCCCTATCGCTGGCTATGAAGCAGCCCTCCTCGCCGAGGGTTACCACCACGATTCTCGCCCCCATATAGAGAAGCATCTCCGCCCCGCGCTCGTATTCGTTGCCGGTGAGGTGGAAGGCCTCTTCTTTGTTGAGAAATATCACCTCGCTGGCTGAGATGAACTCCTTGAGCTCCACCAGACAGCGCTCCTTGGCGTAGAGCATCCCAGGGGCAAAGCTCAGCTTCTGCTTTTTAAGCTTCGCCAGCAGTGCGCGCTGAGCTTCGAAGCCGTACTCGCCGACGAAGGAAGAGAAGTGCAGGTACTTAGCGCGCGAAGCGTAGGCGATGCTCTTTTCGGTGAGCTTCAGCAGGTCATTCGCCCCGGGATAGGCGTACATGCTTCGCTCGCCCTTCTCATCCACCAGCGCTATTATTATTCCCGTGGGCGCATCCAGGCGCTCTATTGCGCTCGTATCCACGCCCTCGCGCCGCAGCTCGGCTATTAGGAAATCGCCATCGCTGTCTCTGCCCACTGCGCCTATAAAGCCCGTGCTCACACCTAGCCTCGCAAGACCCACGATGGTGTTTGCCGCACTCCCTCCGGCTGCCTGCGTAGCCTCTATTACAAAAACCTCCTCCCCGGGCTTAGCTATGCGAGGCACGCGGTAGATTTTGTCTAGGTTGAGGGCGCCCACGCCGACTACATCCATATTAAAAAATAGTTTAACTGGAGATATAAAGGTTCACCTGGGCACACTGCGGCATCAAATCTCTTGCAGGCTCTGCTTAATGCCCCGCTTCCTTCGAATCTGAGTACATCGCAGCGAAGGGTCGGTGCGACAGAGGCACAACCTTGGTGAACTTCGCATTCATAATCTCATCCACGTCGCCGCCAAAGTAGGAGCAGAACTCCTCAATTTCCCGGCGCAGGAAGGCGAGGTCCTCCTTTGTAAGTTCCTCGAACTTTGCACCGTAGCCGAGCTTGTCCTCATCCACCTCGTCTCGCAGGTAAATTGCGCCGCCGTGTATTCCCGTCGCCAGCCAGTCGCCAACTATCTCAGGGTAGGTCTCCAGTCTCTGCAAGCCGAGAATAATAATCCTGCCCCCAGCCATGTACTCGCCCAGGAAGTCGCCAGCGGTGCCGCCTATAACCAGCACCGGCACCTGCTCTTTATACTCCTTCATGTGAATTCCCACGCGGTAGCCCACGTGACCTCGAACGAAAATCTTGCCTCCGCGCATGCTGTGCCCTATAATATCGGTACCGTCGCCGTGCACTATTATCTTACCCGCGTTCATGGTGTTGCCTGCGCCATCCTGCACATCGCCGTACACCACGATGGTGGGACCATTCGCAAACGCGCCTAGGTCGTCGCCCGCAACTCCGTGAATCTCTATATAATAGTCGCCTCGCAGACCATCGGCGATAAAGCGCTGCCCGTTTACATTTATAAGCTTGAGCTTCTTCGCCCCCTGGTTTATAATCTCCTCTATAAGCGCGTTAAGCTCCCGGTAGTGCATACCCTTCGCATCGATAACCACAAACTCGCCTTCCTTAGAAACCCTCGCCTTTTCCAGCGTCGCAGCCATGCTATCTCCCCGCAGGTTTAACTCCGAGAACCTCAAGGTCAACATCACTCAGGCCAACGCCACGCAGCCTATCCCTGTTGCCGCGGAGGCTCTCTATGGAGTTCAGCCCGAGGGCGCCGAGGATCTCCTTCAACTCATGGCTCCATGCCTTGAGAAGGTTCGCCGCTCTGCGTGCGCCCTCATCCGGGTTGAGGCGCTTTCTTAGCTCAGGAATTTGCGTGGCTATGCCCCACGGGCACTTGCCGGTATAGCACTTCTTGCACACAGTGCAGCCCAGCGCTACCAGCGCGGCGGTGCCTATGTACACCGCGTCGGCGCCCAAGGCTATTGCCTTGGCGACATCGGCGCTGCTCCTTATACCTCCGCTCGCGATGATGCTGCCCCAGTGGCGTATACCCTCTTCACGCAGCCTCTGGTCCACGCTGGCTATCGCCACCTCTATGGGAATGCCATGATGGTCGCGGTGCACCTGAGGCGCTGCTCCCGTGCCGCCGCGGAACCCGTCGAGCACAACTGCATCTGCGCCGGCGCGGATTATGCCCACCGCTATGGGCGCGACGTTGTGCACCGCAGCTATCTTCACAAATACCGGCTTCTTGTAGCGCGTCGCCTCCTTAAGGGCGTATATCAACCGCGATAAATCTTCGATGCTGTATATGTCGTGGTGCGGCGCGGGCGAAATAGCATCGCTCCCCTCGGGTATCATTCTGGTTTGAGAGATCTCAGCCGTAACCTTTGTGCCGGGCAGGTGGCCGCCTATGCCCGGCTTCGCCCCCTGGCCGATCTTAATCTCTATCGCCGCGCCCCGCTTTAAGTACTCCTCATGCACCGCAAACCTACCGGAGGCGACCTGGGTTATTATGTGGTCAGCGTAAGGATAAAGATCTACGTGCATCCCACCCTCACCGGTGCCCATGTAGGTGCCCACTTCCTTCGCGGCGCGAGCCATACTCAGTTGGGCCTCAATGCTTATGCTGCCGTAGCTCATGTGGGCAAACATTATGGGCGTCTCAAGCTTGAGGTTGGGCGCAATCTTAGTCTTGAGGTCAACGCCATTGTCCTCCTCGAGATCAACCTTCTCAGGCTTCCTCCCTATGTAGGTGCGCAGCTCCATGGGCTCACGCAGCGGGTCTATGCTGGGGTTCGTAACCTGGCAGGCATCTAAAACAAGACGGTCGAAGTAGTTGAGGTAGGGAAGCTCGTTGCCCATGGCGGTGAGAATGACGCTCCCTGTTTCTGCCTGGGTTTTAATGTCCTTCCTTACCTTATTTGTCCACACGGGGTGGGGAGAGTACTCCATTGGGTGCTTCTCTATGCTGATCGCCTGCGTGGGGCACATGTAGGCGCAGCGCAGGCACGCGACGCACTTCTCATGGTGGCGCTTCCACTTTTTCTTCTCCTTGTCATATTCATGCACCCCGAAGGGGCACTCGCGCACGCAGCGGAGGCAGTTAATGCACGCCTCCTTATCCACGCGCACTATGAAGTCAGGCGGGAAATTTCGCACCATTTAGTGTATTACCTCCTCTCTAACGTCATCATAAAGACGGGCAATCACAGGATTGCCAGCGCGCGGAGCCCAGAGCTTGTCTAACTCTGGTTGCACTTCGCGTATTGCCGCCTCCTCGCTGGCGATGTACACAAAATCACCGCTCTTCGCCGCTATGAGGGGGCGCAGCTTTATGCGGTCGTTTAACCCAACCATGGTGTCTCGATTCGCGACGATTATCGCAAAGGGTCCATTGAGCATTGCGGGCGCGTACGTCATGCGCAGCGCCGTGTATATGCTCCGCTTGGGCTCCGGCATCTTATCTATATGCTTCCAGAAGGGCGGGGTCAGAGCAATGGCAGCAGTGCGAATGCTCAACCCCTGCTTTCGTACGAGCAGGTCGAAAAGGTAGGCTACCACTTCGGTGTCGGTTAGCAGCCTGCATTTGTAGCCGTGAGCCTCAAGGTAGCGCCTATTTGTACCGTAGCTGCTTATCTCGCCGTTGTGCACAACGCTCCAGTCGAGAAGGTTGAATGGGTGCGCACCACCCCACCATCCTGGGGTATTCGTGGGGAAGCGCCCGTGGGTTATCCAGCAGTACGCTTTGTACTTCTCTATCTTGTACATCCTTGCAACGTCGTCCGGCATGCCCGTGGCCTTAAAGACACCCATGTTCTTGCCGCTGCTCGCCACGAAAGCGCCGTCAATCTCATCGTTAATTGTAAAGACAGTATCTATGATATAATCCTCCTCCTGGGCGAGGTACTCCTTCTTGCTCTTAAACTTGTGGGGAACCTCCACGAAGTAGCGCCATACGATGTTCTCCTTGGGTATCTCCTTGATGTTGCGCATTGGCACCTCTTCGTCCTTTATTATCGCCACGCGGTCTTTGAGGAACTCCTCAGTCGCTTCTTTCGCCTCCTCATCGCGGAAGAATAAATGCAGGGCATAGTACTCCGCGTACTTCGGGTATATCCCGTAGCCGGCGAAGCCTCCCCCACGACCATCGTAGCGGTCGCGCATCATCTTCGCCATAGTTATAATATCATCGCCCGGGATTCTCTTGCCGTCGCGGTTGAAGATTCCACCTAATCCGCACATCTCTTTACCTCAGCAGGAGGAGTTTTTTGTAAGAGGTTAGACCACGCCTAACATCGAAAAGGCGAGCCATAATTCTAGCTCTATGGTTATAAAATTTTTGGCTGTTCAGCAGGATACCTACAGGAAAATGTAGCCACAGCAGAAAATTTTAAATATGTTTACATTTACAATATTCTTTACAGTGATGCATAACTTTATATATGGGATGTTTTTACATATATATTAACACATGTTAGAGTTGTAAAAGCCGCCTCTTTCTGGGAGCGTGAAAATGGAAGAGAGAGACACCATACCCTTGGTGAACCGCGCCACAGAGGTGCTGGATGAAATCTCCGCCACGCTAAAGGTAGACTTGGATAGGCTCAGGCGAGATAAGCGCTACTTTGAGGAACTCTACCTCACCCTCAAGGGCAACCTGGAGGAGCTCAAACTCCTCAAGGACGAGATGGAGCAGCGCGGCTTTGACTCGCCATACTTTGCTCTGGGGCTGAGCAGGCACGGCTCGCCCTTTGGCAAGGGCAGCTACCGCCGCGAGGACGTCGAAGATCAGCGCGATGTGGCAAGGCATAAGATGTTCTTCCGCACGAATGCGGCGTTTAAAAAGGGTACCTTTGAGCGTACCAAGAGCGCCATAGCAGCGCACAACATAGCAATAGGTCACCTGGAAGAGTTTATCTCCTTCGTGTGTGAGTGCGGCAAGGAAGCTAAGGGCAAGGAAGCTCTGAAGATAATTGAGGAGAAGGGCAGATACGTCTGCCCCAAGTGTGGCTCAGACGCAAAGCCGAAGCTTCGCGCGAATGAGCAGGGCATCTATCGCCTGGAGATTCTCCCTTACTTAACCTACGGCGGCGAGTTCACCGTGGAAATCTCGAAGTTTACGCCCACAGAGAGGATGGCGTACCGCGAGCTTGTGGAGATCCTGCGGGAGAAGAAGAAGGGCAAGATAAAGTCGGCGACGGTTACATTTAAAGCGAAGGAGAACGGGAAGTGGGTTACCAAGCGGGAGCAGGTGGAGGTTAGCAAGGGCGAGAAGCTGGACTACGAAGGTGTGCTGCGCAGCAAGTATGGCAGGATAATCATAGAGCATGTGCGCTACCACCACGAGCGCTCTATCCTGGTGAGCGGGCGGTACAACCGTCAGGCCCTCGCCATAGGCTATACCAAGATTTTAAAGTACAAGCGGGAGGAGATCCTGGAGTACCTGCTCTCCCGCAAGGTGGACATGGAGAAGCTGCGCAAATACGAGGAGATAAAGCGCCGCTTCGATGCCCAGCTTTACACCGCCGAGGCGTCGCAGACCTTTGCGCTTGACATGCGCATAATGGAGGAGCGGCGAGAGCTGATGCATGAGTTCGAGGAGGAGCTTAAGGCCGCTGGCTTAATGGATGAGAAGGGCAACCTTATCGAAGGTCTGGACGAGGCGATAAACTACCGCCAGAAGATACGCAAGGAGATGCTCATAAAGATACCAAAGGCGCTTTTCGCATGGGACATCTTCAAATTCCTTCTGATTAAACCCTACCGCGAGCGCCGCTATGCCAGCATATTCCCGGGTTTGCAGCCCATCCCGGATAAAGAGCAGCTTGAGGCGGCGCTTGAGATACTTCAGGAGGAGGACCTGCTTTACGCGATTCAGAAGTTCATAGACGCGACGGTAATACCTGTGAAGCGCGCCCACGAGATAGTGTTCAAGAAGTTTGAAATTGAGGAGATACTGCAGGACTACCTCAAGGTTACGTCGTCCCGCGCAGTTGGAGGCATAGCGCTCTACCTGCACAGCGATCTGGATTTGGAGATCGCCTCCAGGGTAGTCTCCTCTACAGTTGAGGAGCTCAAGGAGGTGCTCAAGGTTATAATCCGCTTAGGCAGGCGCGACGTTATACCTGAGGAGAAGCTGGAGAATCTCGAGGATATAAAGGAGATAAGAATCTCCGAAAAGGCTAAGCAGTTCTTGGAGCTGGTGAGGTGATATGGGAAAGGAGATAGTGGTGCTGCGCTCCTCCCAGAAGGATGTGCTCATTGAGGAGATAAACCAGAAGCTGGACGAAACTACGAAGAAGGTGCACCTGAGTATCCGTCCGACGATAAACATCCTGGCGTCGATACTCACGGCGGCTCCCAACACAGAGGTTATCACATGTCCCCCTTCGCTTTACGAGCGCACTCCAAAGAAGATACGCACCGCGCTGGAGAAGATAGGTATAAAGTTTGAACCCCTGCTTCTAACTCCAGGGCGACCGCGCTCCCATCCCAACTGGAAGATACAGAAGGTTTACGAGCTTGAAGCGAAGGGCTACTCCGCCAAGGAGATAAGCGATGAGCTGGACATCCCGCTCACGACGGTTTACTACTACCTGAAGAAGGAGGAGAACGAGGGCAAAAAGAAGAGGGAAAGGAAGAAGTAGCTCTAAAGTTTTAACTCGTTAACCCTCGCTCCACAGCTTGCATATTCTCTTGTCGTGCCGCCGTAGCTCAGTAGGTAGAGCGCCTGGCTGTTAACCAGGTGGTCGACAGTTCGAGTCTGTCCGGCGGCGCTCACCCTTCTTTTAACCCCGCTGAGTCCATCCTGAGTAGACCACTATTGTTGTCAACTTCCGGGAAATTTTAATATCAAGCACAGCCATCTTTATTTATGTACTATGAAGAGGTATTCAGAGCCCTAAATAATAAGGGAGTCAGGTATGTGGTTGTGGGGGGTATAGCTTTAAATCTCCATGGCGTGCCGAGGGCAACGGCTGATCTTGACATCGCTGTGGCTCTGGAAAATGAAAATCTTGAAAAGATTGTTGAGGCAATGATGGAGCTTGGATTTAAGCCCCGTCTCCCCGTTACACCTCAGGAATTTTCCAATCCGCTTAACCTTGAGAAATGGAAAAAAGAGAAGAATATGAAGGTTTTCACCTTCTGGAATCCGCATAAGCCATATGAGGAAGTGGATATACTCATAAGCAATCCAATAAAATTTGAAGAGCTTGAGAAAACAAGGGAAGTGGTGAGGGCAAAAGGGATTGAGATTCCCATAATTTCAATAGATTATCTGATAAAACTGAAAGAATTTGCTGGCAGGAAACAGGACGAATCTGACATCGAAGCGTTGAAGAAGATAAAGAGGATGAAAGAAAAATGACGAAAAAGGGATTCTCTTATAAGGTTTCAGAAGAAGACCTGAGAAAGTGGATAAAAATGTCTGCTGAGCATAAACTTGAATGGCTTGAAGAAATAAACCGCTTTTTATACTATTTTGCCCCTGAAAAAAGCAGAAAAATAATGACAAAGTTTAGAAAGGGTGAGATATAGTATTTATACAATGAATTTTCTGGTTGCAGGAGGTGATAGGAACCCGCTGGTGGTTCCTATATGCAGTTATTCTTTACAACGAACCTCGGGGATTAAAGGGATATGCTTGTGGGCATACTCAGCGACACCCACGTCTACGACCGCGCGCCAAAGCTTAACCCGAAAGTTATTGAGACTTTCAAAAAGCGCGGCGTTGAGCTTATTTTGCACGCGGGCGATCTGACCTCGCTGGATGTGCTTAAGGAGCTAAGCAAGGTTGCGCGCGTTGTAGCGGTGCAGGGCAACATGGACGCCTACTACGGAACCTCGCTGCCCGAGAAGGAGGTGCTCACGCTGGGTAGGCACCGCGTCCTGCTCATCCACGGGAGGGGAATTTATCCACGAGGCGACGCGTCTAAGTTAGCCTACCTTGCAAAGGAGCACGGCTGTGACGTCGTGGTAACCGGGCACACCCATACCCCGGCTATAGTGGAGATGGGAGGGGTTATGATAATAAACCCGGGGAGCCCAACCACGCCCAGGCGGTCTTCGCCGAGCGTTGCGATAGCCGAGTTTGGGGATGCGCTTGAGATTGAGATTTTGAGGGTTTAGCTCACCTCCACCTCCGCACGCTCCGCTATGCGGCGCATTATCGCCTCGTGAAGCTCAAGCAGACGGCGTTTTCTGTCCTCCATGAATATGACGTCCGCCTCTCCCAGGATTATAAGGTTGTGGGCAAAGGGCGATGCAATGGGCGTGGAGATTATCTCAACGCTGAGCTTGCCATCCCTCAGCCAGCTTAGCACGCGCTCTGCTCTCTCAATGTCCATCACGTCGCGCAGAATCTCGCGGTATGTTTCCTGAATCACAGGGAAGTTGGGGTCGACCTCTTCCACAGCCTTGAGAAGAGATTGAGAACTGAGCTGCTGCTTGCTCACACTTATCTTGTAGCCCTTATAGTTGCGCAGCACTAGGAAGCTTCGCGCAGCACAGTGGCGGAAGCGCCGCTTCATCAGCTCAGTGCGGCGGATGCTCTTCTTCAGAAGCTCCTCCAAGTTGCAGTTCTTAAGCTTGTCGAGCAGCCTCTCTATGTTAATCTTCCTCTGCTTGGGTACCAGCAGGGCAAAGCCGTTGTCACTCACCATTACGGCGACGCTGTGGGATATCATATCGCTCAGCAGTACAGCCGCCGCCCGCGAGAGAGCGTCGTTTACCCTGCGTCCGTACAGCGCGTGGAAGACTATGAAGCGCCTCCCGGCGAGGTCGTAGGTCTCCTCTACGTGGAACTCTCCATAGCCAGGGATTTTGGTATACAGAAACTGCTCTCTGAAGTACTCGTAGATGGAGTTGGCAGAGTTTTCATCCACGGGGTAATTTGTCTTAATCCAGTGGATTATCTCCTCCCTGCTCTCTCCCTGTTCGAGCTTCTCTCGCACAGTGCCCCGAAACTTCTGAATCTCCAGCGCCAAGTCGAAGCTCAGGGGCAGCATCTCTGAGAACCACGCAGGTATTGTTGGCGAGGCATCCTTGCCCACGCGCTCCACATAGCAGCGCATCCCTCTGGCGTACCTGAATTTGTAAAGCCTGCCCCCGAGCACGAATATATCGCCGCGGCGCAGGCGCTCCAGGAAGCCCTCCTCTATTCCGCCAACATAGCGCTTCTCCGGCAGAAGGTAAACGTCGATCTTCACCTCGTCCGGAATAGCGCCGAGGTTTAAGTAGTAGATTATCCGGGTGTACTTCCCCCGCCTGCCGAAGGCGCCCTCGTCCTCGTCGAACCACAGCTTCCCATAGACCTTGCGGTCTTCAAGCTCTGCGTAGTGCCCTGCTAAGTAGTGGAGCAGCGAGATAAAGCTCTCCTTGCTGAGCTCATGGTAGCAGTAGCTCCGCCTTACCACGCGGAGAGCCTCGTCCACATCCCAGCGCTTCTCCAGAGCCATGCCCACTAGGTGCTGCGCGAGTATATCCAAGCAGTTCTTGGGAATCTGGATCTCGTCTAAGCGGCGCTGCTCTGCACAGCGCAGCATGACGGCGCACTCAACCAGGTCGTCCCTATCTAACGCGATTATTCTGCCCTTTGCCACGTCGCGGAAGCGGTGCCCGCTTCTTCCGATTCGCTGAACGGCGCGAGTAACGCTCTTCGGCGAGCCTATCTGTACCACTAAATCGATGTAGCCTATATCTATGCCCAGCTCTAGCGAAGTTGAGCAGACCACTGCTTTAAGCTCACCCCTCTTGAGCCTGTCCTCCACCTCAAGCCGAATCTCCCGCGAAAGTGAGCCGTGGTGCGCTCCAATGGTTTCGTCGGTGTACTTATCACCCCAGCGCGTCTTGAGCTGATAAACGACTCGCTCCGTGCCGGAGCGGGTATTTGTGAAGATGAGCGTTGTGGTGTGGGAAGAGATTAGCCTATCCAGAAGCTCGTACAGCGCGGAGTTAATCTGCTCCGCAGAGGCATGCACTATATCCTTGACGGGGCATAGTACCTTTAAATCGTAGGGCTTGTACCAGCTGACATCGACGATTTTGCAGCTTCTGAGCTCGCCGTCATTGCGGTAGCCGACTAAATATTTGGCTGCCTCCTCCAGTGGGTGAAGCGTCGCTCCTAAGCCTATGCGCACAAACTCTTTACCCACGACTTCGCGCAGGCGCTCCAGGCTCAGAGAGAGGTGAACTCCACGTTTGTTGTTCGCCAGCTCATGAATCTCGTCCACCACAACCCAGCGAAGACTGCGAAAGTGCTCCACAAATTTAGGCGCATTCAGCAACACCGCCAGGCTTTCGGGCGTGGTTATTAAAATGTGCGGTGGCTTGCGAAGCTGGCGCTGCTTCTCCTGCGGGGAGACGTCGCCTGTGCGCACCGCTACGCGCACTTCGGGTAATTCTATCCCGCGCTCCCTGGCGATCTCACGAATCTCGCGAAGAGGCACCAGCAGGTTCTTCTTCACATCGTTGTCCAGTGCCTTTAAAGGCGAGATATAGATGCAGTAAACGCTATCTTTTAGTTTACCCTCCTCCCCAAGCTTGAAGAGTTCGCTGAGTATCGCCATGAACCCCGCGAGGGTCTTGCCTGAGCCAGTGGGTGCAGTGATTATCACATTCTCGCCCTGGGAGATGAGCTTGAAGGAGAATTGCTGAGGCGGAGTGAGCTCTGCGAAGGTACGCTTAAACCACTCGCGCACATAGTGCTCAAGGCAGCCTAAGCTTTCCTCGCGGGAGAAAGGTTCCCTCACAAACTCTATCGCCATAGCTACTGAAAATTTTCGGATAACCACTGAAAAGGAAAATGAGGTATCTCACCGGTATCAGTATTTTTATTTTGCAATTTTTTCATACATTCAATAAGACAGGTATATGTTATTTTTCCAACAAATTACGTAACTCTCTGGCAGATATTGTTATGAATATAAAAGTAAGAAAATCGGTTATTAATGCGGTTTTTGCCGCATATATTGGTTTGTTCATTGTTATCATGCTGCTCGGCGAGGCTTATTCTGAGTTAGCTAGCTTGCTGATGAAGGCCTGGCTTGCAGTGTTCATTCTGCTTGTGGTTCCATTCTACCTGTACCTGCTGGTAACCTGGCGAATTGGTGGGGAAGATTAGGCTTTCACACCAACCTTCGGACAGGCTTTGGTAAGGGGGCAAGCCTCGCACAGCGGTTTAATGGGCTTGCAAACCGTCTGTCCGAAGGCAACAAAAGTGCGGTTGAGTCTGATTTTCAGCTCTTCAGGCACGAGTGCGTGCAGTGCCCTCTCAGTCTCCTCCGGCTTAGTGGTGCTCACTATGCCTAGGCGGTTGCTTATCCTGTGCACGTGCGTATCCACAGCTATTTCATTTTTGCCAAAGGCGTAAGCAAGGACGATGTTTGCGCTCTTCCTCCCTATACCGGGAAGCTTTGTGAGCTCCTCAAAGGTGTGGGGCACTTCTCCAGCATGCTGTTCAATCAAAGCCTTTGCAAGCTCGCGAAGCTTTCTCGCCTTAACCCTGTAGAAGCCCACAGGGTATATCAGCTTAGCCAGCTCCTCCTCGCTGAGCGTAAGAAGCTCCTCAGGCGAGTCAGCCCGCTGAAAGAGGCGCTTTGTAACAGCTGCGGTTGTTTCATCTTTTGTCCTTGAGCTGAGAAGCACAGCCACCAAGGCGCGGAAGGGCGTGGTGATGTGCTTCTTAAACTCATACACCGGCGCTTTTCGCTTTCTTGCCTCCCTCTCCATAGCCTCGAGAAGCTCCTCCCAGGTGAAGTGGTCGAGTACGCTCATAGCACCACCAATAGCATTACCAGCAATGCCAGAGCCTCGAAGGTTATCTTGAAGAAGATTATCCGCAGCGCCATGCCTCGCGAAAAAAGCGAGGCCACCACTGGCAGGGTGTGCTGGGCATAGATTCGTGGCAGAGAAAGCACCAGACCGAAGACGAGAGTAACAAGCGCCTCCCTTTCGCTCATTATGCCCTGCTTCAGAAACTCTCCGGCTACGGCAAACCCCGCGATAACGTTCGCTAACTGGGTGGCAATAACGATAGCCGCCTCTCCGGGTAGGGAGAAGAGACCCATCACTGGCTGGGCTAAAACAGCAAGCTTTGTGAGCATTCCAGAAGCCAGGAGGTAGCGCACCGCAAAATATGCGCCCAGGAACACGGGCACCACGCGGAGCAGCGTCTTTAAGCTCAGCGCCAGCGCCTTGCGCACACTCCCCTTGGCCACCTGTTCCTTGAGGTTTATCTCCCGCTCAGGTAATGCCACTCTGGCGTAGATAAGGGCAGCAAAGCTCTGAATAAACCCACTGCCCAACTTAACCGCCATGTATTTCATCGCCAGGGGGGCGCCCAGTAGGGGAACAACCACCGGAAGGTAGAACTTGGGCACGCGAAGCACCTCGTAGGGGAAAGTTGTGAGAAAGGTGGTTAGAAGCACCTCCCGCTCGTCCAGCTCACCACGGCGGTGAAACTCCGCCAGCGTGGAGTAACCCGCGCTGGGGCTCAGCACCCTCGCCAGTGCGCTCGCTGCAACCTCACCGCTTAAATGAGATGCGGCGAGAAAAGGCTTTATTGCCTTTGCAAGATAGCTTGTCAAGCCAAGCTCAAGAAAAAGGTTCGCAAGCACTATGCCTGCGCACAGGTATGCCAGGGTTTCCAGGATGTAGCTCACGCCGACCCCCTAAAACTCTCTTCTTATCGCATACTCTGCAATCACCTCAAGGGCGCGCCTCGCCGGAGTGCTGCGAAGCTGCTTAAGCTCCTCCTTTGCCTTCTCAATAAAGTGCTTGGCTCTTTTGCCAGCGTACTCTATTGAGCCCGAAGCCTCGAATATCTCCAGCGCCCTCTTTACATCATCCTTTGTCTTATTCTCCTTTTTAAGTATGCTCTCCAACGCCTTTCTTTTCCCATCTGGAGCATTGCGGAGCGCATGCAGGATAACAAAGGTGGGTTTTCCGAGAGAGATGTCCATGCCAACTTTCTTTCCGAGCACATTCTCGCCTGAGATAATGTCCAGAAGGTCGTCCGTCATCTGGAATCCTATGCCCAGGAGGTAGCCGAAACGCGAAAGCGCAGCCACCTCCTTTTCGCTACCTTCTGCAGCAAGCGCTCCGCACTCTGCAGAAGCCTCGAAGAGGCTGGCGGTTTTCCTCTCAACTATCTCCAGGTAAACCTCCTCTGTTAGCGAAGCGTTACCCGTGTGCAGCGTCTCAAGAACCTCCCCCTCGGCAAGACGCATACACGCCCTGCTGACGACCTCACTCACCTTTCTCACAGGGTGCACACCTATGAAGCCGAAAGCACGCGAGAATATGAGGTCCCCCGCAAGGATTGCGATGTCATTACCCCACTTGGCGTTGACCGTCTCCACACCTCGTCGCATAGTGGCAAGGTCTATTATGTCGTCATGGATTATGGTAGCTGTATGAATAAGCTCAATTCCTACGGCGATTGGCGCAACGTAAGAAACCTCGCCCTCGGGATTAACCGCCTTGTAGGAGAGGAGCACCAGAGCGGGGCGGATTCTCTTTCCGCCGGTCAAAATAAGGTGCCTTGAGGCGCTGTAGAGTTCTGTGGGTGTAGCCTGGGGGATACTGTCAATAAGCAGCTTCTCAATTTTCTCCATATCACTTCTAAACCCTGGATAAGCATCCTCTACCAGCTGCCACAGTGCGTCCATTACAAAAAACCTCTGGGTAATCGCCCGGGCTAACGTCTTAAAAAGAGTGTTGGAAACTAAACCTTTATTAGGTGATTCTTCCCCCCATCTGAGACTATCAGGAGCAGATCTCCGTCTTTATCCCTCTTGGTTTTTACTCTGTATCCCGCAAATACCCCCACCACATCATGGAGCCTGGGAGGATATACCTCAAGGTCAGGCTCGCGATATACCTTTGGGTCTCTCGGTCCTTCCATCTTGAATCACCTTTTTATTACTACACTTTCGCTCATTTATAAAGGTTGCTATCGACAATCGCCGAGAATGTGAAAAATGTTTTTTTAGGTTAGAAAGCAATAATAGGCAGGCTTTTGCAGGAGGAATCTCATGAAGGTTAGTATTATCGGTGGAGCTGGCAGGGTTGGTTCGACCGCGGCTTATACTCTCGTAAATTTGGGCCTGGTTGATGAGATTTACCTTCTGGATATAGCAAAAGAGCGCGCTGCTGGCGAAGCCCTAGACATAACCCACTCCCTTTCTGGCATGAACAGCGATGTGGTTGTGGAAGGCGGTGACGACTATTCTCGCGTCGAGGGTTCTGATGTGGTCATGATTACCGCGGGTGTGCCGAGAAAGCCGGGAATGAGCCGCTTAGATTTGAGGCACAAGAATGTGGGGATAATTCGCGATGTGGTGCGAAATGTGGTAGCCGAATGCAAGGATGCACTGCTCTTTGTGGTTTCCAACCCTGTGGATGTGCTCACCTACTACGCGTGGCAGGAGTCAGGCTTAGACAAGGAGCGGGTGTTTGGTCTTGGCACACTCCTGGACACACTGCGCTTAAAGTCCATGCTGAAAAAGAGGCTTGGGATAGACTACGAGGAGGAGGCTTACATCTTCGGCGAGCACGGCGACAGCATGCTTCCAGTGTTCAGACTGAGGGGCAACCACCCCAGGGAGGAGTTAATGCGCGTGTTCGATGAGGTTCGCGAAGGCGCTGCAAAGGTGATTGAGACAAAGGGCGCAACTTGGTTCGCTCCGGCGGTGGCGATTGCAAAGGTGATAGAGGCGGTTAGGCAGGGTGGAGTTTATCCGGTGTCAACCTTCATCGAGGAGCACCAGCTATATCTCGGCTACCTCGCTGAGATTTCTAGCAATGGTGTGAGAAGCGTTGACTTTGAGCTGACAGAAGAGGAGGCACACCTTTTCCAGCGCTCTGTGGAGACGGTGAGAAGCGCCATTGAAGATGTTTAAGCTTTAGAAGCTCTCCACCAGCGTGCTAAGCTCTTCATCGCTCAGCATGCCAGAGATCCACACCACCCTGTTTTTGTGAGCGTAGTAGTAGTGCCACTCCCCCATTCCTCTTGCCTTAAACACGCGCACATTGCCAACGCTCAGGCTACCTTCCGGCGTAAACATACCTGAGGTGCCAAGCTTCGCGCGCATCTGCGCCAGCATTTCTCTTGCTGTGCTCTCATTGCGAGCTATGCCCACCCACACCTTCACCAGCCTGCCGTCTTGGGTTATGTACTCGGCAACGAGGGCGTCTTCCAGCTCAAGTGCAGAACTGCCGCGGTGAAGTGCTCTAACCTCTTTTAAAGCCTCTTCTCCACCTTTAAGGCTTGCAAGGGTGAAGTTCGCGGGGTGGAGCTTCATTGCCCCTTCTGGCTGAGCCTTGCTGGGGGTTTCCTCCTCTTGGGCAGAGAAGGCGAAGACGAGCAAAGCTATGCCAAGCAGCACAAGCGCAGCGTTTTTAGCTTTCATTTCTCTGAGCCTCTGGCTTCGTAGAAGATGCACAGAACTATACCCAGCACAAATAAAATAACGCCCAGCCAGATTTCATTTATCAGGGGCTTTATCCTAACTGTTATTGACAGGTCTCCCTGATAGGTAGGCGAATCCAGCACCACAAAAACGTCTCTTACTAAACTGCGGTCGATGAGGGGACGCCTCGCATCGCCGTTTTTGTACACCTCAAACTTCACATCTCCCTCGCCGATCTTCGCTTTGCCTTTGTAAATCGCAACGCGAGCGAGCTGAACCTTCTTGAATGCTTGGGCGATGGTATCGCTAACCTGATTGGCAAGGAGCACCACGTCCGTAGCACCGTCCGGGGTTTTAACCCCCCTCAGCGGCACACCCCTAGCAACAGCCTCCACGCCTATAGGAACTCTCAGGCTTGGGTCAGCTGCCACCCACAGTTCGCCGCTTTCGTCGCTGAGCTTTATAAATGTGGCATGCTCTCCTCTGAGTACCCTGCTCACCGTGCCTCGCACAGTGTACTCGCTCCTCGCGTCTCCCCTTGCAATTGCGGCGCGGAATTCCTGTATGCTCATCCCACGCTTTGAATTAACCCTGGAGGCGCTGCCGTAATCCACATACTCCTTGTAGTCAAGAAGCTTTATTTTGTAATCGGTTAAAACTTCGCCCTGATGCACACCCCAGGTGCCGAGCTTGCCGAAACCCTCGTGGAATACCGCCTGGGCGAGCACCTTCTCCTCTCCTATGCGATTCTTGTTCAGTGTCACCGAGAACTCGCTGGTAAACATGGAAGAGAAGACCACGCCTATCGCAATGAGGGCGACGCCAATGTGGATCGCTATGACTCCCGCCTCTCTAAGCTTTCTCCGCGTTGACGCGGAGGCAAAGAAGCGCCACCTCTCTATGGAAGCGTAGAAGATGTAGAAGGCGGGCGGAACCACGCTTAATGAGGAAATCTCGCCTATGGTTGAGTAGAGCAGCGGCTTTGAGGCGGAGATGAAGGAGGTGTAGTCCACGATGTTGTAGTCCTCTGTGGGCTTTATGAAGGCCGCCACTATGGTGAAGAGGGTGAAAATGAAGAAATCTCGCAAAACCTCTGCTTTTCTGCTCTCACGGTAGTGCAGGCCCAAGCCTATGAGGAGTAGCATGAGTAGGAAGAATGGATAGAGCCAGAGGTTGAAGAACTGCTTTGTTATGGCGTATTTCTGTGTGGTTATCAGCTTCATTATAGGCGGGAAGGTTATCCCGTAGAAGGAGATGAAGATTGTTATGAGGAAGACCAGAATGGCGGCGTAGAATATATTCGTCCTGTTTATAATCTCGTCCTCCTCTTCTCTCCTCGGGATGCGGGTATACTTCCAGAGTCCCAGCGCTAGAGGCACGGCAAAGGATATACCCACCAGAAGCATTATGTACTTCCCCACGCTGCCTGCGATGAAGGCATGGACGCTCTCAAAAATTCCGCTGCGCGTTACGGCGGTGGCGTACACAACCAGAGAGAAGGAGAAGGCAACGAGGATGGGGGCTAAAACGTTGTACTTCGTCCTGTCGCGGCGATGCTCCAGCGTAACATGCACCGCCGCGGTGAGCATCAGCCAGGGCAGTAGCATCGCCGTCTCCACCGGATCCCACGCCCAGAAGCCGCCCCAGCCCAGGGTTTTGTATGCCCATATCCCGCCGAAGGCCATTGAAATCGTGGAGAACAGCCAAGCGAAGCGGAGCCACTGCAAGCCCTTGGTTACCCACAGCCTCTGCGCAGCGCCCTCCACGCCACCCGCTCTTGCGGTGGTGAAAAGGTACACCACAGCGCCTGCGAAGGGTATCGTTGTGCCTGCGTAGCCTAGAAAGGTGGTGAAGGGATGGGATGCCATCCAGGGGTCGAGCAGGAGAGGGTTCAAGCCGTTGCCGTCCTCGGGAAGGTAGCCAACTGGTATGTCGGGAAAAGCTTCGTAGATTGTTGTGAATGGCGACTGGAGGAAGGTGAGAAAGGTAAAGTAAAGCCCAAGGGCTACGACGACCAGCTGGGTCTGCTTCACGAATGCAAGCTTTCGCTCTTCTCCACGCTCAAGCCAGAGTGCGCTTAGCGCTATCAGCATTGCCCAGAAGAGGAGCGTACCTTCCTGCCCGGCTAATGCACCTGAGAGCTTGTAGTAGAGGGGGTATGCGCTGCTGCTGAACTTCCAGACATAGAAGATGCGGAAGTCGCTTATAGCGAAGTAGTAGAGGAGAAGGATGAAGGCGGCTGTGAGAGAGGAAGCGAATAGCACCAGAGTGGCTCTCCTCAGTTTTTCCAGCTTCTCTTGATGGGGCAGCACCAGCAGCGCAGCGGTGGCACTGCCGGTGAGCAGAGCAAGCGATAGAAGCGCGTCGCCTATGCTCATGGGTGCGCTCCTCCAGCAGAGGCTTTAACTCTGAGCAGTACCTCTTTGAACTCATCCGCTGGCATATAGCCTGGGACGCGCGTGATTATCTCGCCCTCGGAGGTCATGAAAATTACATGTGGCGGCGCCTGGACGTTGAACCTTCGCGTATCCTCTTTGTTCACGTCCATGTCTATCGCCACCCTCACGAAATCTTGGGCGAGAATCTCCCTTATGTCCTCGCGGGAGAATACCTCCTTGTGATACTTTTCGCAGTAGACGCACCATATGGTCCAGAAGTAAACTATCAGGGGCTTCTTAGCCTCCGCCGCTGCCTTCGCGCCTGCGTCGTAGGTATTGTACCACTCCAGCTCTGCGATGTATGTGTAGTTCTGGTCGCTTATCACAGGCGTTGCATTGGCGGCATAATACGCAAATACAAGCACAGCCACAATCGCAACAATGGTGAGTATCTTCCTGGTTTTTAGCATGACAGATTCTCCTTTCTTTTAAATAATCTTTGCAGATATTTAATTACTTTTTTATTGACAAACTGAAAAAATAGCCACAAAAATTCTTTTCAGGATGAAATTGAAGCCAGGGTACTATTCCTTCGCTGCAGCCACCATCGCAGCGATATTCTCAGGCTTGGCGTTGCCCGGCACAACACAGCCTGAGCTTAGCACAACGCCTTCGCGTAGCGCAACTATTGCCCTGCTCGCTTCAGCCACCTCGTCGGGGGAGCCGCTAACCAGCAGCGAGGGCGCGACGTTGCCCCAGGCTACTGTTTTTTCTCTGAGCGTCGCCATGTCCATGCTCTCGTCTACGCTTATGGCGTCGACGCCCAGCGTGAGCATGTCCTCAAGCAGAGCCGAAATATTGCCGCAGATGTGCAGCACAGTCTTAGCCCCCTGCCTTTTAATCTCACGGATAAGCTTCTTCTCGTAGGGGTAGGCGAACTCCCGATAATGCGAAGGCGAGATTACGCTGCTCGATGCGCTTGGGTCTTCTGTGAATATCAGCTCCGCCCCAGCGTTTATCATCGCCTTGGCAAGCTCCAGGTTGTAGCGGTAGGCATAATCAAGAAGTGCGTGGACAAAGCGCTTGTCCAGGCTGAGGTCAAGCAGGAAGTTTTCCAGGGGGTAAAGCAAGGTTGCCGCAAAGGTGAAGGGCATTCTAAGGTTGCCAGCGGCAAAGCCCTCGCTCTCCAGAAGAAGCTTCAGAGGTGCCATCTTCTCCTCGCCGATCTCCGGCACCTCAAGCTCAGAGAGCTCCTCTTTGTTTGAAAGCGCCACGCTGAGCACACGGGGCATGCCTTTGTGGGGTATCAGAAGCCTCGCCCCGAAGTCAAGGGTAAGTGCTACTCCCTCGGCGACGCGCTCTGCGCTTTGCCTTTCTCTCTCGCTTGGCCCCTGAAAGAACTGGTGGCTCCACACCCAGTCGTAGCCGTAGTAGCGCTTTGTTTTAAGCTGCGCCTCTGCGTAGCTCTCCGGCTTTAACACGTAATCCACCTGAGCTACGCCGGCGATTCTGCATGCGTGACCGAGGGTGATTAGCGGCGCAACCGGCACGCGCTCCGCCTTGCCGGCGATTGCCTCGAGCAACAAAGACATAGGTAAGCTTAAAGTTTGTAGAGTTATTTAACCTTTGTTAAGAAACATTTTGATTTGTTAGCGAGGATGTATTATCTGGAGGCAGTGCCTTGAAAGAGACTGGCGCCTACTTCAAGATAAAGCAGCCCCGCTGGAACTTCGCTAAAGTTGGCGGCTTGCGAGAGGTTAAGGAGCGCCTTGAAGAGATGGTGGTGCTTCCTCTCAAGTACCCCGAGACCTTCAGAAAAGCTAATCTCGCCCCACCCTCTGGCGTTCTCCTGTGGGGACCGCCGGGCGGGGGTAAGACGGTGCTCGCCGAGGCTTGTGCATACGAGGCGGGGGTCAACTACATTGCAGTCAAAGCTATTGAGATCATAGGCGAACCTGAAGAGATAACTGCGATGTACGACAAGGCTCTGGAATTAGCACCGTGCGTTGTTTTTATAAATGAGGTCGACGCCCTTGCGCCCAAGCGGGGTGCAAGCTCGCTGTGGGCTGTGGGCATAACTCGAGATGCGCCAGTGCGCATTGCCAGCGAGGAGGTTACTGTGATATTCTACGAGAACCTTGACCGCGTGGCTGAGCGGTGGGATGTCATTACCATAGGTGGTACCTACCGCCCGGATGTGCTCGACGATCAGGCGAGGAAGAAGGGCAGACTGGAGCGCAGAGTATACGTGCCAGCGCCCAGCTACGAGGATCGTCTTGAGATCTTCAAAATCCACCTGCGCAATACCCCTCTCAATGAGGATGTAAGCCTCGAAGAACTTGCCAGGCTTACCGAATACTATGTCGGAGCTGATATACGCGGACTTGTGAGGGAGGCTACCGTAATCGCGATTCGCGAGCAGGGGGCGAATTTTAAGGGCGTGGCGATGCGCCACTTCCTCGAGGCTATGAAGCGCGTGCCGCCATACTTATCTCCAGAGGCTGCGAAGAAGTATGAGGAGACGCTTAAGGCGGAGTGTGACCACTGTTACCTGTTTTGATGCCTAAGCTCCTCTTTGCCGGTGTGATAAATTCCCTGCTAACTGTGCTCTTGCACGCTGTCAGTAAGCATGTACAACCTTTTTAATCTCCCGCGACGAAGTAAAACCATGCGCTTCTCGCAGTTTCGCGCCCTCTTTCCCGTAACCAGGCGTTATATCTACCTGGACGCTGCTTCTATGGCACCCTTAGCGGAGCCTGTTAAGCAGGCGGTGCTGCGCTACCTTGAGGAGGCGCAGCAGGGTGGCGCCCTCTTCTACAACGAGTGGTACTCCCGCATAGAGGAGGCTCGCGAGAAGGCGGCGAGGCTGCTCGGTGCAGCTCGAGGTGAGATTGCACTGCTCACAAATACCTCGCAGGGGGTTAATCTGGTAACCCAGCTGGTTGAGTGGAGGCGGGGAGACAAGGTTATAGTGAGTGAGCTGGACTTTCCCGCGAATGTGCTTCCCTTCCTCAACCTTCGCCGCAAGGGTGTGGAGGTGGTCTATCTTAAAGGCTTCTTCACCCCCAGTGAGGTCGAGGCAGCGCTGGACGAGCATACGCGAATGGTTTCGCTGAGCCACGTGCTGTACCAGAGCGGCTATCGCGTGGATATCGAAGCTATAGGCAAACTGTGCGAGGAGCGCGGCGTGCTCTTCCACGTGGATGCGATTCAAAGCCTGGGCGTCTTTGAGGTTGATGTGAAGCGTGCTAAGATAGACTTTCTGAGCGCGGGCTGCTACAAGTGGCTTCTTGCTCCTCTTGGCTCCGCTATATTCTTCGCCCGCGAGGAGCACCTCGAGGCGACGCCGGTGCTCGGGTGGCGTAGCGTCGAGGATTTCCTCAGCCTCAACGTGAAAAACTATGCTCCTCTCCGTGAGGCCCAGAAGTTTGAGCTTGGCAACCTCGCAGTCGCGCCTCTGCTCGGCTTAGCCGAGGCGCTTTCGCTGATTTCGCGGGTGGGAAGGCGCAGGATAGAGAAGCACGTGCTTGAGCTTGCGAGCGCTGCGATAGAGGCTGCGAGGGAGCGTGGCATTGAAGTGGTGTCAGATTTTCCCGAGGAGAACCGCTCCGGCATCGTGGCGCTTCGCAGAGCTGGCGTCACAAAAGCCAAGCTGCTGGAGCAGGGCATTATAGCGACTGTTAGGGAGAGCATCCGCCTCTCTCCCCACGCCTACAACACCCGCGATGAGGTTTCGCAGGCGATAGCAAAGATCGCTAGCCTATGAGCGCCTCTCAAAGGTGAGCACCGCCAGAAGGAGCATCGCCGAGGTGAACACAGCAAGCGTCGCAACGTCTCTGCCCAAGCCGAAGTAGCTGGGCGGGAATCCAACAAGAACCTCGCGCAGGGCGTCGACGCCATAAGAGAGTGGGTTGAGCTTTGCCAGCGTCTGCATCCATTCTGGGAGAACGAATATCGGGAAGAGCGCCCCGCTGGTGAAGAACGCAGGCATAATGAGCAGACTCATAACCAGGTTGAAGCCCTCTAAGCTGTCTATGAGGTTTGCGATCACCACACCCAAGGCGACAAAGCCAAGGGAGGTGAGCACCACAAGCAGCGCAGCTTGGGCAAAGCTGAGCGGAGTTACTCTCACCTCGAGCACCCATCCTAGGGAGAGGAGCACCAGCGCTTGAAGCAGCGCCGCTGTGCTGCCGCCCAGCACCTTCCCGAGCACAAGCGCATGCCTTGGCGCCGGCGTAATCATCAGAACACGCAGAAAGCCGAATTCGCGATCGCGTATCACAGATATACCGGAGCGCACAGAAGTAACAAGAAGCGCCATGGATATTATGCCGGGGAAGAGGAACGCCTGGTAGTTTATGTCCACGCGCTTGAGTTCCATCGCTCCTATACCTATGCCGAAAAGCACCAGCCACAGCAGGGAGGTGAAAAGCGTTGAGAAAATCTGGGAGCGCTCCCTCAGGTAGCGCTTTATGTCCCGCTTCCAGATTATGAAGATGCACGCTAAGGTGCTCATCGCCTGCGCCTCCCGCGCTTCTTGCGCCCCTTCCCTTTGTCGCCCTCTATCTCTCTGCCTGTGGAGAAGAGGAAGACATCCGCTAGAGTAGGGCGGCGCACCTCTATCGCCAGAGCTAGCTCGCCGAGGAGCTTCGCTATGCGCGGCACCAGTTCTTCAGCATCTTTGGCAATGAAGGCGAGCTTTTCCCTTAGCACCCGGGGAGAGTGAATATCAAGCTCGCGCAGCTTCTCCAGTGCTTCCTCAGGAGCGCGCGTTGTAATGCGCACCACCTCTCCGGCGATCCTCGCTTTAAGCTGCGCCGCTGAGCCAATAGCGACTACGCTGCCTCGGTCCATTATGGCTATGCGGTCGCACGCTTCTGCGATTTCCAAATCGTTGGTGGAGAGCAGCACCGTCGCGTCGCGACGCCTAAGCCTGAGCAGGTGGTCCCAGAGCTCCTCCTTCACCTTGGGGTCAAGTCCCAGAGTGGGCTCGTCCAGAATGAGCACCTCTGGCTCATGCAGGAGTGCTCTAGCCACCTCAACCCTGCGCCTCATACCCCCGGATAAGTTTTTCACAAGCGTGTTCGCCACTTCGCTTGCGCCGAGGAGCTCCAGCACCTGCGCAATGCGATGCGCAAGCCTTTCGCCACGTAGCCCGTAGAGCACCCCTATTGTCTCGAGGTTCTCCCAGGCAGTGAGCTTTAAGTCAAGGCTCTGGTCCTGGAAGACAACGCCAATGCGGCTGCGCACAGCCTTGGCATCGCGAATCGAGATGCCGTTGATGTACGCTTCACCAGCGCTTGGCTTCACGAGCGTCGCCAGTATAGAAAGCAGCGTGGTTTTACCAGCGCCATTGGGGCCCAGAAGGCAGAAGACCTCACCCCTCTCTACGGAGAAGCTCACCTCTCTTAAAGCAAGGGCATTGCCATAACGCTTGCTCAGACGCTCGACCCTAATCATTCCTCAGGTCTCCCACGACTTTAGCCAAAGCCCCGCACGCTTTGCAGAAGTTCTTATCCCCAGAGGTACGCAGGTTCCACTCCACAACACCATAACCCTCGCGCCTTATTAAAAGGTTTCCACAGCTTGAGCAGTACAGGTTCTTTCCGGGGTGGGAGAAGATGTTCTCCAGGAATGCGACCACGCCATTGGAGTATGCATAGCTCAGAGCGCGCTCCAGCGTCGCTTCGTCCGTTGCCTCGAGGGTGTCCATCCTGTAGCTGGGGAAAAAGCGCAGGAAGATAATGCTCGCATTGCCGAGCTTGGCAAGATGCACAGCTTCAGCCAGGCTAGCCTCGTCGTCGTTCTCGTCAGGGATGAGAACCATCACCACCTCGAGGTGCTTGCCTGCGTCGCGAATTCTCCTCGCAAGCGCATGGAGGTGCTCCTTCGCATAGGCGACGCCGCACCTGCGGGAGTAGAAGTCAGCACTGCCCTTAAAGGTCAGCGCCACTGCATCCAGATAGGGCTCAATCTTGGAGAAGGCCTCTAGGGTAATGTAGCCATTGGTGGCAAGCACATTCTTCAGCCCCTGCTCCTTCGCAGCCTTCATCACCTCAAGGTAGAACTCCAGGTTTAGCGTTGGCTCCGAGTGAGTGTAAACTATGCCCTTGCATCTCGTCGCCTTTGCAGCGCTGGCTATCTGCTCCGGCGTTAGCTTCGAGGTTTTAACCTCGTTGGGGTCAACCTGAGTGATGTTCCAGGTGAGGCAGAAATCGCATGCAAGGTTGCACCCCACGCCTCCCAGGTTCAGAAACTGGTGGTTGGGGTAGAAGAGGTAGAGCGGAGTCTTCTCCACGTAGTCCACAGAGAAGCTGGAAAGCTCGCCGTAGTGGAGATTGTACAGCTTACCACCACGATTCCCGCGAACTCTGCAAAAACCACGCTTACCTTCGCTGATTATGCATCTCCTTATGCAGAGGTTGCACCGCACTCTGCCTTCGCTTAAGCGCTCATAGCAGCACGCTTCTCTAAGCATACAATCACTACTGAAGCTTTAAAATAAGTTCTTGAAAAGTAACTTGGTCGAGATTCTTTGAATCGTCGCCCTCACTTCATTCGGGTAACTTAAAAAAAGCTGAGCTAAAGCTCGTAGCTCTCGCCTGGCTCTAAAACCACAACTTCAGTCTTGCTGCGTTCTTCCACGAGGCGCTTGAAGTCAGCGGCGCTGCTCACAAGCACCGGGAATGTGGCGAAGTGCATTGGTATCGCAATCTTTGGCGAGACCAGCTCCACCGCTTTGGCGGCTATTTGTGGGCTCATGGTGTACCTGTCGCCCACTGGTACCAGCATGATATCTGGCGAAAAAAGTTCGCCTATGAGCTTCATGTCTCCGAAGATACCTGTGTCGCCCGCGTGGTATACCTTAATGCCGTCCATCTCAACCACATAACCGTAGGCGTCGCCCATGTAGCGCCCTGCGTAGCTGCTGGAGTGCAGCGCAGGCACCATGGTAACCTTCACCCCATCTAAATCCACCGAGCCATAGAAGTTCATCCCCTCCGCCTCGATACCCTGCTCCTGCAGGAAAACCGCTATCTCGTGAATCACGGCGATCTTTGGTTTGGCACGCTTGGATATCGCCACGGCGTCGCCCAGGTGATCTTCATGCCCATGGGTTATCAGCAGCACATCCGGCGAAAGCTCCTCAGGTTTAACCTTTGCAAGCGGGTTGCCGGTGATGAAGGGATCAATGAGTACACGTTTGCTTCCCACAAGCTCAAAGCAAGCATGCCCGTGCCAGGTTATCTTCATCTCTCCACCTCCGCTTAATATTATGCAGAATAAGCTGAAAAAGATACCGTCCTAAAAAAGAGAGAAAATAGAGAGAGCCGCCCTAGGGCGGTCCCGGCTCATACCACGGCGGAAGTTCGAAGTCCGCCTCCTTCAGATTGTCTGGCCAGACTATCACAGGGCGAGGCTCGCCTATGTTGGGGTCGTAGCGAAGCTGCTGCATGTACAGCTCGAACTTGCTCTCGTGGTACTGGTTCTTGAAGGATATCTTGCCGCCCTTCATGGGCTCCACTATCTCCTCCATCTCCAGCTGGTTGAGCGCTTCCACGATCTTCGCCTTGTCCAGACTGCCTGCCATCTCAATCGCCTTGGCGGCGATGTATATGCCCTCATAGGTTGAAGCGCCCATCATGCTCGGGTAGTCCCCGTATTTTTTGTAGAAGTTTTCCTTGAAGCGCTGGGCTCTCTCGCCTACTGGCGTTGGTGGCGTGGTGTATGGTGAGAATCTGCTCTCCTGTATGGAGTAGTCGCCCCACTCGCCAACGTCGCGGTAGTAGTCCGGGTCGTCCGTTGCCTCAACCGCAAGATAAATGGTGTTCAGGCCCACGTCGCGCCTGCCCTGCGTAACGAGTGGCACCTGCTCGTTCAGGAAGGTGGCGGGGTACACCACGTCTGGCTTCGCCGCTTTAACCGCCGTCAGTATGGTGCGGAAGTCGCTCTCTCCGCGCTTGAACTTCTCCTCGGCTACGATGGTTATCTTGAGCCCGTGCTTCTCAATCGCCTTCTTCACACCCTCGAGAACGCCCTCACCGTACTTGCCCTCCTGGTACACCATCGCCAGGCGAAGCGGTCTATCCTCGCTGAAGCCAAACTTGGCGTTTATCGCCGGCCTTATGACCTGGTCGACGAAGAGCATTGTCGCCTCGGAGTAGTCTTCTGTAGTGGGGCAGTGGTGGAAGAAGGTCGACGTGTCTATGTCGGTTCTTCGGGTAATAACGGGTGAGCTCGCGCCGGTGATTATGAATGGCATCTTGTGCTCTGCCGCAACAACCTGATCAGCGTAGGTAATGCTGCTCGAGAATCCGCCCACAAGCACATGCACCTTGTCTTCGGTTATGAGCTTTGTCACGGCTTTAACACCGCCCTGTGTAGAAGTCTCTGTGTCGCCCTTGTAGAGCTTGAGCGGAATCTTCTTGCCATACTCCTTCACATAAACTCCGCCCTGGGCGTTGATCTCCTCCACTGCAAGCTCAGCCGCTTCTAACATGTCGTTGCCGGTGGTGCTTGCTGGGCCGGTGAGTGGCGCCACAAGACCAATGCGTATCGCCTCTGGAGCCTCTGCACCAGCTGCCTTAGGTGCCCCCTCCTCTGCCTTCTGGGCGCATCCTGCAATAAGCGCCAGAAGCATAAGCGGCAATAGAATCTTCCATGCGTTTCTCAACCTCGGCACCTCCTGTGCTATGTCATTTCATAGCACCCTAAGTAAAAGGAGAATATTTATAATTTTGGGTATAACCTATTTAACAACCTCCAAGAACACCTCTTCAAGATTTGAGGGATGGTGTTCTATCTTTACAATCTCTCCGCCCCTTCGGGACACCTCGCTAGCGAGAGCATTGATATCTTCAATGTTAGAACTAAAAGCAACTCTGCACCCATTTCTATTTTCCACTGGCAGATCAATTCCTGAAATGTTTTTTAATCTAAACCAGAGCGCATATTTCACCCCTCCAAACCTCTGCTTAATCTCCTCCACAGGTCCAGCAGCCACGATTCTGCCGTCCTTCAGTATCAGTATCCTATCGCAGATTTTCTCTGCCTGGTAGAGGTTGTGGGTGGTTAAAAGTATGGTTTTTTCACCCTTTAATTTCCTGATATATTCCATTACATAGTTGGAGGTTATGGGGTCCAAGCCAGAAGTGGGCTCGTCGTAAACAAGCACAGAGGGGTTGTTTATGAGGGAGCGGGCAATCGCGACCTTACGCCTCATACCCTTGGACATCTCACCAAGCTTCCTGTTCCTGTGTTTAAGATTTAAATCATTTAAAATAGCATCCACTCTTTCTTTTAACTCCTGCCTTTCTACTCCATATATCTCTCCGAAAAAATCCAGGTATTCGATGGCTGTCATATCCTCATATACAGGACTCTCCTCGGGCAGGTAGCCTATCAGCCGTTTCGCCTCCTCACTCATGGTTTTGATGTTGTAGTGTGAAATCCAGATTTCACCTTCCGACGGCTCTATTAGACCGACTATCATTTTAATAATTGAGGTTTTCCCGGCACCATTTGGCCCGACTATTCCAAATATCTCCCCTTTATCTATTCTGAAAGATATATTATCAACAGCTTGAAAATCACCATACTTTTTTGATACATTCTCAACTTTTAACATAAAAATACCTCTTTCTTAGTTTTTCGAAGCAGATTATTTAAGCATTATTTTTCAGCTATCGAAACAAAAAGGTTAAGAAATTCCTCAGTAATTCTGATTAAAAATGAATTTTAAAAATATCCTGATCATAGCAAAATGGGAAATTAAACGTTCAAAGCCAAAATTTGGCTTCAATGTTACTATTCTCACTCTTTTACTCTTCGCCTCTTTTATAGCCCTGTTTTTACTATCTATCTCCTCGCCATCATCTGGACAAGCTCTGTATTCAGCCGGAATATCTGGAGAAGACAGGATAATAAAATCTGCCCTCGAATACGACGGAAGGTTCAGGCTAGTGGACATAAAAGATGGAGGGGAGGTTCTGCTTGAAGGAGGAAAGCTGGATTTGCTTGTGGTCTCCAATGGTGAGACGAAGATAATTTATACTGATTCTAAAAGGTCGCTCGCAGCCCTGGATGCCCTCTCCCAGGCTTTAAGGCTGTATAAAACCCTGACCATCTTTGCTGTGGATGAAGAGCATGTCAACTATGCCTTCCCGCTATGGATTCAGACTCATTATTTAAAACGCAGCGAGGAGTTCCAGTACTTCACCTCCGCTCAGCCTGAGGAGCAGAAGGTTTCAGCTGCAGTTGAATCTTTCCCGGATGGGGGCAGGGTTGAGAGTCTCAACCCAAAATCACTGCCCCGCTCTGAAGTTGTGAATCTGATTGAGAAGTACAGGAAGGCGAGGTTTGATGTTCGTGGAATAACTCAGGAAGAGTCGAGGATAACCCTTCCAGCTATTTTCTCTCCCCCATTGCCTTTTAAATCAGTCCTTCTAACTTTTCTGCTTGCCTTTCCAATATACCTGTTTTCGCAGTTTTATTCTTCGAGCATGCTGGAAGAGAGAACAAATCGCCGTGCTGAGCTGCTCCTGACATCTCCTCTCAGCGCAGGGGATGTGGTAATTGGCAAAACCCTTGCGCACTTTTTATTAACTTTGATCAGTGTGATAGCAATAACGCTGATTCTGAGAAAGAAGCTGGAAGTTGAGATAATCTTGATACTGATTCCGGTTATTCTTTTCTTACTGTCCCTTTCTTTCCTGGTGTCCATATTGAGCAGAAGCTATAAAGAAAATTCCTTTATTATAATTTTTATTTCAGTAATATTCTTCTCTTTCCTATTCTTTCCGGCTATGTTTGTGAATATACATGCGGTGAGCAACATATCTCCTGTTTCAATAATAGTAAATGTTATGGATGGCGAAAAAGTAGAATTTTCCAAATATATTTTTACAACTCTCCCTTTATTTGCAATGAGCGCAATTATATTTTTCATGGGGACTCTGATGTTCAGAGAGGAGGTACTCTTTTCCCAGAAGGGCATCTTTGACAAAATTTTTTATGGCATTAATATAATGTGGGAGAAGGGTGGAGAGAGGTTAATTGCAGGCGTATTCTTTGGAATTTTGGCATCGGTAGCGGCGTACATGCTTGAATTAATATTTATAGTGGCTCTATTCCAGGTGCCTCTCCCACTATCACTCTACCTGATGCTTACCCTCTCTGCCTTCTTAGAGGAGGTTATCAAGATAGCCTTCGTGGCTGGAGTTGTCAGGTATTCCAAATTGAGCCCTGGTAGAACAGTACTCCTTGGCGCGTTCTGCGGTTCAGGTTTCTTTATCGGAGAAAAGCTGATAGCTCTTGTAACCCTTGCCCAGATTTCCCAGTCCCTGTTTGGCTATGTTATTTTCCTCAAGGGATATCTGCTCAATGCTCTTTTGCTTCATGTGGTGTTAACTTCCACAGCTGCTCTGGGACTGGTGTGGAGCAGAGGGAGGATAAACAGGAGGTTTTTACTCCTCTTAACGCTTTCAGGCGTCGCTCACCTTCTTTACAATTACTCTTTGCTTGGAGGGGGAGCATGAAGGAGTTAGCTCTGGTCAAGAAGGAGTTCAGGAGTCTGATAAAGGAAAAGACTCTAATTTTGACGGTGCTGATTCAACTTTTAATAGCTTCCTTTTCCGCCTTTCTGGTTGTAGGAATTATGAGTTATGTTTCTCCAGAGACTTTAGGCACATACGGCCTTGAGAGAGTGGATCTGGCGGTTCTATCTGAGGACAAAGAACTGATAAATCTGCTTCAGCAGGATGGAAAGTTTAATCTGAAATTTTACAAGGATTTCTCTAAAGCGCTTGATTCTTTTTATAGATATGATGTGGATGGGATACTGGTGGTATCTACGGGAAGAGATCCATACTCAGATCCTGTTAAAATAGATTTATATCTGCCCAAAAATGATATCAAAGCTACATTGATAGCCTCTTATCTCAAGGAGCCCATTGAAAGGTATGAGGAAAATCTTCGCAGGGGGAGAGTTGATTATTTACCCGATGGTATCAGGGAAGTGCTGGGGTATGAGCTCAGCATCGGGAAAAGCAGGGTTAAATCAAGCTATTTTGAGTTCGTCTATGGTATACTTATACCATTGCTGATACTTGCTCCCGCTTTTATTGCAGGCGGATTGATTATCGACTTATTCACAGAGGAAATGGAGAAAAAGACCCTAGACATTCTCATTTCTTCGCCCTTAAGCTTGCTTCAGGTTATAAATGCCAAAATCATCGTCTGCCTTGCAATAGTGCCTGTGCAGTCCTACCTCTGGATAAGGCTGCTGGAGTTTAATGGCATCGCCGTTGAGCGGGAACTTTTAATCCTCCTCTTAACTCTTAGCGTCGCCCTTATTTTAATTATCTCTGGCTGTCTTCTTGTGCTGAGTTACAGGAAAAGGGGCACAGCCCACTTCCTGTATTCGTTGCTATTAATGAACCTCTTCCTGGCGGGCATGCAATTCAGCACCATATCGCCCCTGAATGTGGTCACAAGTCTCTCTCTGGGTGGGAGTTATGAGATTGCCCCCTTCGCTTTATTTGCGCTAATGCCTCTGCCTCTCTATCTGGTTTTGATTAAAAGTGTGAACAGATTTAAAAGCGGGGTGTAAACCACGTAGGCTTGGTGAAGCCTCCGGCTAATGTTCCTGACTGTTTTATTACAGCTTCTCCCTGAGCGCTGCAATCTCCTCAAAAGCGGTAAGCACTCGCTCGCGCTCCTCGTCACTCAAGCCGTAGACGCTCAGCTTTATGTGCTTGCTCAGCCCTTTGTGCAGCCCCACGATGCGGCGCTTGAGCATCTCCTCCGCCAGGAAGAAGCCCTTTCGCTTGTGCTTCTTGGAAATCTCCCAGAACAGCGGAGTCTCGAAGTGGAGCAGGTGGTGGCGCTTTGGACGCTCGCCCAGGAGCATTATATCGCCCTCGCCTATATCCTCGAGCTTGTCCACGAAGTCGTTAATCTTCTTCAGCTCATCCTCCCAGTGCTTTACCCTCGCTTTAACGTAGTCGAAGCTGAGCATCGCAGATATAAGAGGTATTCCACCCACACTGCACCCAAAGAGGTTGGGCAGCTTCTTCCCGAACACCCTGCCTGTCCACTCCGCCTTTGACTTCGACGCTGCGAAAGCCTTCTTGCTCCACTCGTAGGTGGTCACCACGAAGCCGAGAGGGGCAAGAGAAGCCATGCTCTTGTGCGCACTTACTGTGAGAAAGTCGGCGCGTATCTTCTTCATATCTATCGGTGCCACGCCAGCAGTATAGGCGGCGTTTACCATGAAGGGTACTTCAAGCTCCTCGCACAGCTTGCCCAGCTCCTCCACGGGCTCAATGTTGCCGAAGTAAGGGTCGGCATGCGTTGCAACCACGAGCGCTGGCCTGCCTACCTCTTCGATCTTCTCCTGAAAGGCTTCAACGGTAACCTTGTACTCAGGATAGCCAGTATGAGGAGGCTCAACCACGCGCAGGCCAACCATCTCTGCCGCTATATTTGTGGTGTAGTGGGAGTTAGGGTCGACCACCACCACTGGCTCAAGCCCCTCCTCCTTCACATGGTCGGCTATGGTTTTCATCACCACGTACTGCGCCGCCCTGCATCCGAAGGTGTGCTCCGCTTCATCGCCGCCAAAGAATTCTGCCACCTGTTTCAGAAATTTTCTAATCGGCGGTTTGGTAATCAGGCTGCTCCTTCCCTCGATGCAGTCGTGGCACACCGAGTAACCTATCTCCAGCCAGCCGTCTTGGCAGAGCTGCTCCTGCACCTCTTGCGGAAGAATCCCGCCACGCATGAGCGGGTTTATGACCACGTAGTCCTTATAACGGTTCACAAACTTCAAGTTTTCACCTTCCTTCAGGATCCAGTTATTATTTCTCAGCGTAGATAAAGGTTTGCCGCCGGTGTAACTTTAAACAGAATTTATAAACACTTTCGTTACTTTTAAATACCTGCCATCAGACTCTACCACCATGGACTTGGGGGTCGCTGTGGGTTTATTTGCCATCAGCTTCTTTGCGACACTGGTGGCACTGCCAAAGTGGATACACCGCGCGAGGAGCACCGGTTTCGTGGGAAGAGATGTGCACAAGCAGGATGAAAGAGAGGTTGCGGAGATGGGGGGCATCGCCGTTGTCTTTGGGGTGCTCCTTGCACTGCTTGTGATGATCGCCCTTGAAACCTTCTACTATGGCGATGGCTCTATAATAGAGCTACTTGCAGCCACGCTGAGCTTGCTCATAGCCGCACTTATAGGCATGGTTGACGACATGCTGGGGTGGAGGATAGGGCTAAGGCAGAGTGAAAAGGTGCTTCTCACGTTTATGGTGCCCATCCCTATAATGGTGGTTAATGCCGGGCATGCGATGATGACCTTCCCCTTTCTGGGGCAGGTGGAGCTGGGGCTGCTCTATCCTCTGCTCATAGTGCCCATAGGCATCGTAGGTACTACAAACGCCTTTAATATGCTCGCGGGCTACAATGGCTTGGAGGCTTTGCAGGGTGTAGTGATATTCTCCACGCTGGCATACCTCTCGTGGGAGGTGGATGCTTTTGACGCCTTTCTCATCTCGGCGTGCATCGTTGGGGCGCTGCTCGCCTTCTTAATATTCAACTGGTATCCTTCAAAGGTGTTTCCTGGTGATGTGCTCACCTACTTCGCTGGCGCGGGCGTGGCAATAGTGGCAATCTTGGGGAACATAGAGAGGTTTGCGGCGGTGCTGTTCGCCATGTATTACATGGAGCTGGTGCTCAAGGCGAGAGGGAGGTTCAAGCCTGAGTGGCCAGCAAAGGTGCTCGAAGATGGTTCCCTAGCGGTTAAGAGCAAAATCTACAGTGTGCCCCACGTGGCGGTTGCTCTGCTCAGGAAAATAAAGGGAAAAGCCTACGAATATGAGGTCGTGGCAACTGTGCTGCTCTTTCAGCTTGCCATAGCCGTCGTAACCATAGCCACGTTTAAGAAGTGGTTTTAACCTTTACGGCTCCAGGCGGTGCCTATCTCGCGGAAAGAGCACCGCCTCGCGAATGTTTGGCAGGTCTAAGAGCAGCATGAGGAAGCGCTCTATGCCCATGCCAAAGCCTCCATGAGGCGGCATGCCGTACTTAAAGGCTTCCAGGTAGCTGGAGAAGTTCTGCTCCCTGAGCCCCTTCGCCTTTATGCGCTGCACGAGGAGATCATAATCGTGGATACGCTGCGAACCGGAGATAATCTCCCTTCCCTTGAACTCCAAGTCGAAGCTGGCGCTCAGCTCGGGATCCTCGCTGTCGGGCATGGTGTAGAAGGGCTTGGCGTCGAGGGGGAAGCGGGTGACAAAGTAAAGCTCGTGCCCTCGCTGGTGCATTATCTCGCCGAGCTTCTTCTCCGCCTCGGTGGTTAAATCCTCACCGAAGGGCAGCTTCAAGTTTGCTTCCTCTTCAAGTAGTGAGAGCACCTCCGCATAGGTTAGCCTCGGGAAGGGCGTGCGCGGTACCTCAAGCTCCACCCCAAGCCGCTCAAGCTCCTGCGAGCAGTGCTCTTTAACCTCGCGTATCATGGCACAGATCAGCCCTTCAATAACCTTGAGCACATCCTCATAGCCAGAGATAAATGCAAGCTCACAATCGACGGCGGTAATCTCATTCAGGTGCCATATGGTGTCATGCTCTTCAGCACGGAAATAGGTGGCTATCTCAAACACGCGGTCTAAACCTGAGCCCATGAGCATCTGCTTGTACAGCTGCGGGCTCTGGGCTAAGAAGGCTTCGCGCTCGAAGTAGCTTATTGGGAATAGCTCTGTGCCGCCCTCGCTGGCGGTAGAGATTATTCGAGGAGTGTGCACCTCGATGAAGCCTTGGCTCAGGAGGTGCTCCCTTGCAGCCTTCAGAGCACGGCTGCGTATCTTGAAAATCGCCGCCACCTGGGGCTTGCGCAGGTCGAGCACGCGGTGGTCCAGGCGAGTGTCCAAATTAGCGGGAACCTTGCCAGTGGGGTCAAGGGGTAAAGGCGAGGCGGCGCTGCTCAGCACCTCTATCTGCGAGGGGATAACCTCAACTCCGCCGGGAGCCTTATCCATTGCCTGAAGCTTCCCCTTCACAACAACGACGCTCTCTTTGCTCACACCTTTTGCGGTCTCAAAAACTTCAGCTGGGACGAACTTCTTGGGCAGGGTTACCTGCACTATGCCGTCGCGGTCTCTAACGAGGAGGAAAAGAAGCCCGCCCAGCTTGCGCTTTTCATGCACCCAGCCTGCGATGCTTACCTCTTCTCCGTCCTTCTCAGGGGAAAGCTCACCCGAATAAACGCGCTCAATCATGCTCTCGCCTCGCTAATCTTGCTTCCACGCTTTTAGCGTGCATCTCAAGTCCTTCCGCCTTTGCAAGGGGTACTATTGCTTTTGCAAGCCTCTCCAGCCCGTCTTTGCTCAGCTTCTGGAAGGATATTACCTTGAGGAAATCGTAAACGTTTAGTCCAGAGTAGGCGCGCGCATACCCTGCGGTGGGCAGCACATGGTTTGTGCCACTCGCATAGTCGCCACACGCAACAGGGGAATAGCTGCCCAGGAAAACTGAGCCAGCGCTATTTATCCTGCGAAGCACAGCTTCGTCGTCGCGAGTGATAATCTCAAGATGCTCGGGCGCAAACATATTTGCAAAATCTATCGCCTGGGCGATGTCGCTGGCTACGAGTATCGCACCATTAGCCTCAATCGCCTGCTTTGCCTCAGCGCGGGCAGGCGTTTCTTTTTCAAGGATTTCTCTTACCCGCTTTGCAAGTTCCAGCGAGGTGGTTACGAGCACACTCGTGGCTAAGGGGTCGTGCTCCGCCTGTGCAAGCATGTCCAGCGCTATGAAGCGTGCGTCAGCGGAGTCGTCCGCGATGATGAGCACCTCGCTTGGACCTGCGGGCATGTCTATGGCAACCTCGCTGCTCACTAAGCGCTTCGCGGCGGTTACGTAAACGTTGCCAGGGCCAACAATTTTTTCAACCCGCGCTATGCTTTCGGTGCCGTAGGCGAGGGCTGCTATTGCCTGAGCCCCGCCAACGCGGTATACCTCGTCTACACCCGCGATGGAGCAAGCGGCTAAGGTTAAGGGGTTCACCTCACCGCCCTTCATGGGCGGCGTGGTCACAACTACCCGGCTTACCCCTGCGACCTTCGCGGGGATTGCGCACATCAGCACAGTAGAGGGGTAGCTTGCTCTTCCGCCGGGCACGTAGCACCCCACGCTCTCAATGGCACGATAAACCTGCCCCAGAGTAATGCCGTCCTTGGCATAGCTCCAGTCATTGCGGAGCTGGCGGCGGTGAAACTCGGCGATGTTCTCCTTCGCAAGCTCCAGCGCCTCTATGAGCTTTCCATCTACTCTCTCCCTCGCCTTCTCGATTTCCTCCTCGCTGACTTTGAGCTCCTCCACCTCAACGCCGTCGAAGCGCCGTGTAAACTCGCGCAGCGCAGCGTCGCCTCGTGAGCGAACCTCTGCAAGAATCTCGGCTACCTTCGCCTCAACCTGGCTCAGGTCTGCCCTGCCCCTGCGCAGGAGCTTAGCCTTCTGCTCTTGGGTGAGCTTGGCAATCTCAGAGAAAAGCATCCTGATGAAGTAAGGCTTGAAGGTATTTAAATTTGTTGTGGAAGCATGCGCGCTACGTTAGGCGAGTATAATCAGAAGGCGTAAACGCCTTCGCATCCTTGGTGTACGCATCAAAGAAAGCGTTATGGAAATCGGAAGCCAAAATGTGCCCGGCGTACCGTTTTGGACGGTCTCAGGCGTAGTTGTTGCAAGAGGGTGCCTTCTGAATTTCCATTCGCCTACAGTTTTACGAACAAATTTCATCTCCCTTTAGGTGTGATTAAAGTATGAGGTGATGAAATGAGAAGAATCCTTGCAATTTTTCTGATTGGCGCGATTGTGCTGTTTACAGGCTGTACTTCGTCTAATAGTGGAAGTGGCGACGCTTCCATCTCAGCTGCCTCTGGGAAAACCCTCAGCGAGAGGGACTTGGTAAGAAGGAGCAGCCTCGGAGCGGTGGACGTGGATGTAGTATATCTTAACCCATTGATGCCGGAGGAGAAGGAGAAAATAGTATTTAAGGTATATCTGAACACCCACTCCGTTGACCTCTCCGGCTACAGGGTTGAGAAGCTCTCCACCTTCAGGAACAGTCGCGGCGTTGTGGTGAATGAGGGCTTCACCTGGGTGCCGGAAAGAGAATCCTCGCATCATCGCTATGGCTATCTCGTTCTTCCTGCAAGAATCAATGGTACAGAGCTGATTTCGCCGGAGGATGAGTATATTGTGCTTGAGATCGACGGCATTCAGGGCAAGAGAATCTTCAGGTGGAATCTGAACTTCAAGCAATAGGGTGGATATTATGAATCATATGGTTGCAGGAGGTAATAGGAACCCGCTGGTGGTTCCTATCTACTTGAAGGAGTTGAGGTGATGCAAAGCGAGGATTTCAACGCGCTAAAGACTCGCGCGATTATCGCTGGCTTTGCCGGGGGCTCTGCCCTTCTTCTTCTCTACTTTGGCATTCTCACCGTTGCGCAGAGCTTTGAGCACGCCTTGGATTCTTTCAGAGAACTCTGGTACTGGATCCTCGCTCTCTCCGCAGGCTTTGGCACACAGATGGCGCTATACTACTACATCAGAGCAGTTTCAAAGCTCAGAAAAGCACATGCCGGCGCAGGCGTCGCCGCAAGCGGAGGCATGAGCGGCGTTGCCATGGTGGCGTGCTGCGCTCACCACGTCAGCGATGTTCTGCCCATCCTCGGCGTCTCTGCGGCGGCGCTTTTCCTGACTGAGTACCAGCTTCTCTTTATGGTGCTTGGCTTGCTTTCAAACCTCGTAGGCCTTGCCTTCATGCTCAAAATTATTGCCCAGAATGGTTTCCTCCAGGAAGGAAGCAGGTTCCAGGTGCTCTACAGGGTGAACATGGAGAGGGTGTTCAGAGTCACCCTCGTGGTGGCGGTGCTCACCTTTGTTCTCGTGGCCATCGCGGGCTACCTAGGCGTGGTGGACCTCTCCCCTTACTAAACCCCTAAAAGCACCTGAAGCGAGTTGTGCAAACCCATGGGCAGGCTAAGCACCAGCAGGATAAGCTTGGTGAGCCAGTAGGTTTCATCCTCCCTGGGCACATCACTCTCAACGAAGTAAAGGATAGCCAGGTAGAGACCCATCTTGAAGAGGGGATAAATTAAAGGATGTGCGGAGAGCATGCTCTGGGTAAGGGGTTGCTCTGCCGCATAACCCAAGGAAAGTGCCGCCAGGCTCACCGAGGCAGCGTCGAAGGCAACGCCCCACACAATCAGGGTATTTAAGCGAGAGGCCAGGTTGAGCCGCCTCAGCGGGAGCATGGCCAGGAGAGCAAGCCCCAGAGAGAATAGAAGGATGCCAATAAAAACCCTCACCTGGAGCTTCAGTGGCTCACCTGAAAAAAGAGATATCGCCCTCTGCGAAGCGACCAGAGAGAGGTCATAGAGGAAAAGCACAGAGGCGAAGGCGCACAGGAGCACACCGGAGTAGAAGACCACCTGGTGATACTTCTCCTTCTTCAGCGCTATACCGGTTGCGAGGGATAATAAAACAAGGGTGAGAATTAAAAAGTAAACCCCGGGCGTGAGAAATAGGAAGCTGTGAGGAACCAAGCCTGAGCCGCTTACCCTTGCGAACTCTTCCAGTGCCCTTATCAAGCCGCCTAGAATCACAAAAGGGACAAGAGCCCTGAAAAGCTCCTCATCCAGGCGAACGTCGAGACGCCTTAAGAGTCGCAAAACTGCGTAGGCGCCCAGTATAAGGAGGATTCCATAAGCTACGGTATTGTAGGGGTTGTACCCGGCACCCGTCTGGAGAGGCTTGACGAAGTATTCATGGAAGAAGCTGCTCAGACTCATGGAAAATCTGAGAACCTGGCCACTATTTATAGTTTTTATTTGCCACAATGGAAAATTTCTGAGGCAAATCTTTTACTTCTCTTCCAGCAGCCTCTTTGCTTTCTCGTACTCCTCCCGCGTTATCTCCCCGCGGGCAAATCTTGCGTTAAGCTCGTCTATGGGGCTGAGTTTGCGCTCTCCGCCAGAGAGCAGGAGGTAAAGGAAAGCTATGACAAGCACCCAGAAGGCTAGACCAAAGCCGCGGAAGCCGTAGCCACCCATGTGGCGCAGGTGCATCTCCTGCATACTCCCTGCCGCGTTCCACGGTGCTGAGCCTGTTAGAAAGCTCCCCCATGCGCGGCACACCCCTAAGGCGGAGCCACCGCTCTCGTAGTGCCACGTCAGGAGGAGCAGCAGTGCGAGAAGCCCGAAGGCTGCGTATGCAATATACCTGCTCATCTCAACCTCCTATCTCTTCCTTCATTCTCAGGTACTCCTCGCGAGAGATTTCGCCTCTCGCATACCTCTCCTTAAGTATCTCCAGTGCGCTTTTTTCTTTCTCTTCTCTGCCAATGATGGCGTAGTACAGCAGCGCAGCAACGGCTACCCAGAAGACTAAGCCGATTCCCATGCCTATGCCCATCATACCGCCCATTCCAAAGCCTGGAATGAGCAGGATGAGGAAGAGTATTCCCAAACCTACCGCCACAAGTGTATTCTTCTCACTCATCTCCATCACCTTTGAAAAGGCGAGAGGGCTACTCCTCGTGCCCCTCGCCCTCGTATTCGCCATGCCAGGTGTGGAACCACACCTCGCCGGTGAAGCCGTTGACGCTCAACATGCCTGTTATGTTTCCGTTCTCGTCGAGGGTGTGCAGTGTGTAGTAGCCGTAGAACTCATCCGCGTGCTCATCCGCTTGCCAGCCGGGGGCAAAGACGTCGAGATAGCGCTGGGCTATCTTCACAGCCTCTTCCTCGGTTATCTTATTCTCTGCAGCGTAGCCGAAGCTGTGATGCCCATACTTCAGGTTCCACATCATGTTGGGCCCGGGCTCGGGCGTAACCACGCCTGTGCGCTTATCTACCAGCAGCTCAAACGCAGCCTTACCGGTATCCTTCTCCTCAACTATGGCATAGTAGTTGTACTGAAACTCCATTATCTCCCTGATTCCAAGGTTGTCATCCCCGATGTAGCTGAGGTAGTCCTCGATCGCCTCCTCTGCCTGCTCTGGGGTTATCTCTTCACCTGTAGCATAGCCACCCCAGAAGCCGCCACAGCCACCCATAATGCCGCTGTAGCCGCTAGGTATGCCATAGCCGCTCATCATTCCACCGTAGCCAGCGCCGCCCATCATCCCTGCGCCCATACCATAGCCAGCGAAGCCTCTACCGAGGAAGCCACCGAGAAATCTATCAACAAAGCCTCTCTGGTTCGTCTGCGTGTAGTCGTCTCCCCAAGCATAGCCTGGAGCAACGCCATAGCCGCCCATCATTCCGCCATAGCCGCCGTAGCCACCCATCATTCCACCGCCCATGCCATAGCCACCCATCATGCCCATGGCGAAGGTGTAGCTGAGCAGCAGGGCGTAGCTTGCGAGTGCCGCAATTGCAACCTTCTTCTTTTCCATTTCAAATCACCTCGCCACTACCTTTGCAACATTCGAGCTATAATTTGCCTACACGACCAAAGCATCTTGATGGTGTGGTAAGAGTTAAATCCATCCATAAATGTCCATGACCGTCCACGAAGGCGTAAAATGGATAAAAACATGAGATTACCCTATACAAACTCCAAATTACGTTTGGAATTAATTTTAATAAAAAATTAGGGCATTATAACTATACATTAAGATGGGTGCAGAAGGGTTCGTTCATGGCATGAAGCGGAGTTCGATGTTGAGAAACGCTACCGAGCGGCTTACCACAACCCTCGGTATGTTCTTCCTCTGGGGGTACTCTCCGAGGATTATGTTTTCTATAAAGTTGGGGATTGCCTACAGATTTACACCTTAACCTCCTGGTTGATTTATGGATAATAGAGGTGTTTTTTATAATTTTCCTATTCTCTTATTATTTCTTATTTAAAATAAAGACAATCCCCAGTGTAGAATTTTATCTTAGAAAGCTTTTTATTTATCATATTATATAAATAATAAAATAATTTCGTAATGCAGAAGCCGGAATAACATATGGAGGTACATGAGGATTTGAAAAAACTGCCCTCAAAAGCAGAGAGGAGTGAGTTTCTGGAGGATGTGTTCAACGCCATGGGCGAGGGGGTAATCGTCATCGACCTCGACTACACAATTATCGAGGCGAACCCTGCCGCTCTGGAACTTTTCGGACGCAAAGGGGAAGAGCTCATAGGCAGAAAATGTTATAAGGTTGCCCATGGAAAAAGCGAGCCGTGCAAGGACGTGCCATGCACAATAGAGGGGGTACTGGAGAAAGGCGAAGTTAAAGGTCTCATCCACGAACATATAAAAGGGTCAGGGGAACCCTGGACTTCTGAAATCTCTGCAACTCCCCTGAGGGATAAGGGTGGGAAGATTATTGGAATAGTGGAGATAAACAGGGATGTAACCTTTCAGAAACGTGCTGAAAAAGAGATAGAGCACTTAAACAGCGTGCTAAAAGCTATAAACGAGATAAACAGCGCTATTACCCGCGAAAAAGATGCGAACACCCTCTTTAAAAAGGTTTGTGAGACTCTTCACAGGGTTAGAGGATACAAAATGGTCTGGGTAGGCTTGGTAAAGGAGGATACCAAGGAAGTTGTGCCAGTAGCGAAGGCGGGGATTGAGGAAGGTTATCTCGAATCTGTGCGCATAACCTATGACGACTCCGAGACGGGGATGGGGCCAACGGGCATGGCGATAAAGACGAAGAAACCTCAGGTTATGAGGGACATCCCCAATGACCCACGCTTTAAACCTTGGCGCGAGGAGGCCCTGAAGAGGGGATACATATCTTCTGTGTCGGTGCCCCTAGTTTACGGCGACCGCGTGTACGGCGCACTCAGTGTTTACTCCGATACCAGCGAGGTGTTTACGGAGGAGGAGATTAAGCTGCTCATGCGGGTAAGTGAAGACCTTGCGTTTGCGCTTAAGGCTATTGAGGATGAGGAGAAGAAGAGGCAGGCGGAGAAGGCGGCAAGGAGGAGGGCTGCCCAGCATGCGGTGGTGGCGAGGGTTGGTGAGCTTTTCCTGAGCGGAGCAGAGATTGAAAGGCTAATGCAGGAAGCCGTTGAGCTTGTGGCAAAAGCGATGAATGCGGAGTTCTGCAAAATTCTGTGGCTTGAAGGGGATAAGCTTCGACTCGTCGCAGGTGTTGGTTGGCGTGATGGAGTGGTAGGTAAAGCTACTGTGAGCACCGGGATTGAATCCCAGGCAGGTTATACTCTGCAAATACGCAAACCGGTGATTGTGGAAGACCTCACCAAGGAGAAACGCTTCAGAGCACCAGCGCTGCTCCTAGAGCACGGCATAGTCTCCGGGATAAGCGTGCCAATGGTTTATGGGGATAAGGTTTATGGGGTAATGGGGGTGCACTCTAAGCGGAGGAGAAGATTCACCTCTGCGGATGTTGACTTCCTGCAGTCGGTGGCAAATATGATAACAGCAGCGGTTGAGCGCAGGCGAGCGGAGGTCATCCTTGAAGAATCGCGGAGGAAACTTCAGGATTTCTTCAGAGAGCTGGAGAGCATCGTACATACCGTACCCGCGGCGGTGCTCACCACCAACGGCGACGGGCTTATAAACTTTTTCAACCGGCGCGCCATGGCATACCTGGAGAAGAGCGAGAGGGAGATTCTGGGCACGAGCATAGGAGAACACTTCATGGAAGCTCAGGTAGAGGAAACGGTGCGAAAGCTACTCAGCGGCGAGGTGGCAGATGAGCCTGTGACCATGGAGGCTACACTCCACTCCGGTAAGACTGTGCAGCTATCCCTCTCAGCGATGCGCGACGAGAACGGTAGTGTGGAGGGCGTTGTTGCATCATTTGTAGATATAACTCCGCTTAAGGAGGCGCAGCAAAAGCTGGAGCGCGCCTACAAGGAGCTTAAGGAGATAGACGAGCTTAAGAGCAACATAATAGCCAACGTGAGCCACGAGCTTCGCACGCCTATAACCATAGCCAAGGGATTTATTGAACTTGCGATGATGGAGGACGACGAAGAGGAGCGCAGGAGTGAGCTCAAGTCTGCGGTTGGGGCGCTTCACAGGCTCAATGATATTGTGGAAGACCTTATAGAAGTGGCGAGCATTCAGCGGGGAGATTTAACCCTTGAGAAAAAGCGGCTTAGCATCGCTGAAATGATAAGTCTCGTGGTTAAGGAGAAGGAGAAGTTGGCGAAGGAGAAGAATGTGAAGGTTGAGTTAGAGCTTGCCTACGAGGGCGAGATTGTGGCTGACCCCATTAAGCTGAAACGTGTGATTTTAAACCTCTTGGACAACGCAATAAAGTTTAACCGCACTGGCGGCGAGGTCAGAGTAAGGGTGTCAAAGGAAAACGGCTGGGTGAAGATAGCGGTGAGTGACACGGGAATAGGTATCCCGAAAGACAGGCTTGAAGATATTTTCAAGCCCCTCACCCAGCTCGACCCCAGTCCAACTCGACGCTACGGTGGCACCGGCACTGGTCTTGCGGTGGCGAAGCGCATAATCGAGGCGCATGGAGGCAAAATCTGGGTGGAGTCTGAGCTTGGAAAAGGCTCTACCTTCTATGTTTTGTTGCCTGTTGAAGGGAAGAGATAAATTTCTTCTGCCGTTCTTCCAAATTTTTTGCTTTCTTCAATTAAGCGGAATCAACTCATAAAATATTATTTTACAAATTCCTTCTCTCTTTTCGACAGCTCAAGTCACCTATCTTTCTTCTTTTTTAGTGGTATCTTCTCACCCGGCAGGTGTTCACTTATTGAATCCATTGCAGGGATTTTATACCTGTCCGAGATATCTTGAAAACAGATATAGTGAACTCCTTAAGGATGTTTTCAAGCCATTGACGAGGTAGTAATCGTTATTGTCCTCAACCATACAATTATCGAGGCGAACTATGCTGCCCTGGAACTTGTCGGACGCAGAAAGGAAGAGTTAGGTGATAGATTTTGCGATCAGCCCCTTAGGAGTGCTATATTTAAGCAGTAATTCATGAAATTTAAAGGAGAGAAGAATATGGAAAACAAAAATCTACTTCAAAGAATATGTTGTTAGGATTTCTCAGACTAGCATTGAGATATTTTTTAATATAATCGATATGAAATTATATTATAAAAAAGTAAAAAAGTGAAGTTTTATATTATTATTTAAAATCTATTTTATAAAAAAGTTTATATTTTATTCGATTACTTAATTTATGTTGCTTCTTCAGACCTCATACCCTATAAGCTATATAGGGAAAGCGTATCAATTAGCACAAGGAGAAAACAATAATGAAGATTAAGGTAAAGTTGATGCTGACCTTACTTGTGGTAACAATTATTCCCCTGGGGACCCTCTCGATGCTGGCGATTTCTGTTTCCAAAGCAAAGGTTGAGGAAAGCCTTCAGCAAAAACTGCGTCACGACTTGGAGCTGGCGTGGATACAGTTCTATGTAAGGGGGGAGCAGATGAAGTATGGAATGCTCCAAGCGGCTGCTGAACGCCATACCAAAGCCAGGATTGCCTCTGGGGATACGGAAGCGCTCAGGATGCAGATGGGAGAGTGGAAAAAGTACCGCCCCTACGTGGACATCTGGATGGTGGTAAATCCAGAGGGTAGAATAGTCGCCAGGCTGGGAAGCGAGAAGACAGGTGACATCTTCTACCATGCCAAAATCGTGGAAAGAGCAGTTAAGAATAAGCAGCCCGTAGTATCATCCGAGCTGTTCCCATGGGATGTTCTCAGAAAAGAGGGAATAGAAGCTATGGCGGGTGAATATGGACTTGTGCTTCTGGTCGCCACCCCAGTGCTGGACGACAGCGGAGATGTCCTGGGGGTTATAATCACCGGGGACCTGCTCAACGGCGACAGCTGGGTGCCTGATTCTGTAAGGGAAAAGCTTCCAGAAATGCAGATGCTCATTATTCAAGGTAAAGATGTGATATCCTCAATCTCAGGGGAAGAGGGCAGCAGCGTTGTTGGTAGAGAGATTCCAGGCGATGCCCTGGAAGACTTCGCGGCGGGGAGAGTGCACAGGAGCATGGAAATAAAAGATGGCCCTGCCTATGCGTTCATCGGTGAACCCATCCGCAACCTAGATGGCGAGGTGGTAGGCGCCCTAGCAGTGGGCGTGAGGGAGGAGGAGTTCACCGCCTTGATGGGGAGTGTTGAAAGGGCGATAGCCATGGTGGCTGTACTGAGCTTTGTGGTGGCTCTGGGACTGAGCTACCTAGGTGGTAGGGAAATAATCACGCCCATTAACATACTGGTGGATGCGACGCGGAGGATGAGTAAGGGCGACCTCCGGGTTAGGGTAAAGGACAGACGCCTCGAAGACGAAGATGAGCTTGGGGAACTGGCAAGGTCCTTTAACCGCATGGCTGAGGAGATAGCGCAGGCACATGAGCGGCTGCAGCACGCCTACGAGGAGCTTAGGGAGATAGACGAGCTTAAGAGCAACATAATAGCCAACGTGAGCCACGAGCTTCGCACGCCTATAACCATAGCCAAGGGATTTATTGAACTTGCGATGATGGAGGAGGACGAGAATGAGCGAAGGGATGAGCTCAAGTCTGCGGTTAAGGCGCTTTACAGGCTTAATGATATTGTTGAGGACCTCATCCAGGTGGCGAAAATTCAGCGGGGTGACCTCACCCTACAGCAAAAGCGTGTGAGCCTTGCAGAGATGGTGAGCAGCGCGGTTAAAGAGAAGGAGAAGATGGCAGGAGAAAAGAACGTGAAGATAGAGGTGGAGCTGGACTATGACGGTGAGATTGTGGCTGACCCCATTAAGCTGAAACGTGTGATTTTAAACCTCTTGGACAACGCAATAAAGTTTAACCGCACTGGCGGCGAGGTCAGAGTAAGGGTGTCAAAGGAAAACGGCTGGGTGAAGATAGCGGTGAGCGACACGGGAATAGGTATCCCGAAAGACAGGCTTGAAGATATTTTCAAGCCCCTCACCCAGCTCGACCCCAGTCCAACTCGACGCTACGGTGGCACCGGCACTGGTCTTGCGGTGGCGAGGTATATTGTCGAGGCCCACAAGGGTAAAATTTGGGTGGAATCTGGTCTTGGAAAGGGCACCACTTTCTACATGGTGCTGCCTATTGAGGGGAAAGACAGATAAGTTCCTTCACCCCGGCACCTCAACGCTCATGTTAATCGCTATCTCCGCGATGTCGCTGGAGTAGCTTGCGATTCTGTTGAGGCTGTCCATCATCCCCTTGAGGAGCATCGCCCTGCTCGCCTTTATGTTGCTCTGGAAGAGACGGTTGAGTATGTCCTCCTGGAGCTCCCTTATCTCTTTGAGGTGGGAGAAGACCTCATGGGCGAGATGCATGTCAAGAGCAAAAAACGCCTTTGAGGCTTTCCTGTATGCCTGAGATGCGAGCTTTGCAAGCGCTGCGCAATCTGCAAGCTCATCTCCCCCCTCCGCGAGGAGCCTGAGGTAAAGCTGGACGATGTTCTCGCAGTGGTCAGCAATGCGCTCATAGCTCTTAACCACCATTCGGTAGCCCAGAGCATCTCGTGGATTTGCGATGCCCAGCTTCTCAGCCAGCTGATGGTAGCGCACTGCCCCCTTGAGTTGCCTCACCACTAAGAAATAAAGGCGGTCAACCTCCTTTTCGCGCTCAATAATATCTCTCGCCAGCGCCTCATCCTCACCTTCCAGCACGCGTATGAGCTCTGCAAGCATTGAGCTCACTATTAAATCTATCCTGCGCATTGCCTTTAGTGTGGGCATCTTGCGCTCATTGAGGAGGATCTCCAGTGTCAGCGCCTCGTCGGTATCCTCCACAATTTCCACGCCCACAAGGAGGTCGGGTATTCTACGCGCCACCTCGCGGTACTTCAGGTGCTGCGAGTCGTCGAGGAGAATTTTAATGGTGTCGTAGCCTATCAGGTAGTAGGATATCAGCAGCCTTTCAAGAACCTCGCCGCTCTCTACCTGCGAGATTTTAATCGTCACCTCCCTGCTCTCCTCCTCCCTCTCACGAGCCTCTATGGTTAGGGCGCCCTCGCGCTCTGTTACGACGACGCTGTCTCCTTCTCTAAGCCCAACCCGCTGCACCCACTTCTTGGGCAGGGACATTATGTAGGTGCTTCCGCCACTCATGTATATCTTGCGCGTCTGCATTACAGGAACCTCCACCGTTACCCGACGAAGTGAGGGTGACGAGGGAAGTCGAAGCCAGCTCTGAAAGAGCTGGCGAGACCTCCAGGAACACATATTCACAGGTATAAATTAAGCTATAAAAATATATATGCTATATATATTTTATAAACATATATTTTATAAACCCTGCGGTTGATGCCTTAATCCTTCCACCCCTTCACCACTGTGAAGAACTCAAAGTTATCCACCTCTACCCTCCCAAAACGCTCAAACTCTGCTATAACCTCCTCAAGGCTGAGCTCATGCTTGCACCGAAAATCGCGAAATGCGAGCAGAGCGAGCTTTCCTTTTGGCTCGGCGGTAATCACCAGCCTCCTCGCCACGCGGAACATCTCCGCAACCGCAGAATGCCATTCTGGTATATGAGCCAGAGCCGACCAGGTGGCGACGACGTCGAAGCTCTCACTTTGGAAGGGCATCCTTCGAGCATCGCCTATCACAACATCGCTAAGTCTCGCCACTGCGTTTGCGTCGATGTCCAGGCATACAACGCTTCCGCGAATCTTTCGCGCTAAGTAACCTGAGCCGGTGGCTACGTCCAGCACCCTGCCTGAGCAGTACCCTGCAACGTGGCGGAGCACCTGCTCGCGCCCCTCAATTTCGCCAAGGAGAGCGAAAAAGCTCATATATCATCCCATATTGCCTAAAGAGCCACTTTCACATTAGAGGCAGGGATGATGATTATAATTAGGAGGTCTCACCAGATAATTGGTCCTTTATGGTGAGGATGGGTTGGTAAGGGCGGGTGCGGCGCCCTTACTTGCAGAGCATCTCGTTGAGCTCTTTCTCCTGCACATGCCCCGAGACGCGCACCTTAACCTTTGTAACCCCCTCTATACCTTCGAGTTTCTCCTTTATCTGCATACTGAGCTGCACTCCGAGGGGGCAGAAGGGCGAGGAGGGCACGAAAGTTAGCGAGACCTCGCCATCGTTTACCTCCAGGTCCTTGATGAGCCCCATGTCGTACACGCTTATGCCAGTATGAGGATCTATAATCTCCTTCAGCGCCTTTACCACTATCTCTTTTTCTACCATGCTTTCACCTGCCTAAACCCCAACTCTTAACCTCTAAACTATTTTCTCCACTTCCAGCGCGTGCCCTGGGGGGTGTCTTCCACTATAACTCCTCGCTTCAGAAGCTCCTCTCTCAGGCGATCTGCAGTGGCGAAGTCTTTTCGCCTGCGCGCCTCTTCTCTCTCACGTATTAGCTTCATCAGCTCCTCTGGAAGCTCCCGCTTATCCTCACGTATAACGCCGAAGACGCGGTTGAAGTCTGCGAAGAAGCGCTTCAGAGCAGCCACGTCAGCGCTACTGGCGCTTTTCTGGTTAATAGCCTTATTAGCCTCGCGCACAAGTTTAAAAACCGCGGCAAGAGCGCGGGGAGTATCGAGATCGTCACACAGCGCCGCGTCGAACTCCTGCCTTGCCTCATCCACGCGCTTTGAAAGCTCCGTGGCTTCTTTCGCAGAAGGCGAGTAGCTCTCAAGGCGGGAGAGGAAGTCGTTGAGTCTGCGCAGCGCCTGCGCAGCGTCTTCCAGGGCTTTGAATGTGAAGTTGAGCTTCCTCCGGTAGTGCGTCGCCAGCAGGAGGTAGCGTATTGCTAAGGGGTCGTAACCTTTTGCGAGGAGGTCTCTCAGAGTGTAGAAGTTGCCATAGCGCTTGCTCATCTTTCGCCCTTCCACGAGGAGGTGCTCATTGTGCACCCAGTAGCGCACAAAGGTCTTGCCCGTCGCCGCCTCACTCTGGGCAATCTCATTCTCGTGGTGGGGGAATATCAGGTCCACTCCGCCTGCGTGTATATCAAGCGTCTCTCCCAAATAGCGCATGCTCATGGCGCTGCACTCTATGTGCCAGCCAGGTCTGCCTTTACCAAGAGGGGTGTCCCAGTAAACCTCGCCATCCTCCTCGCTCCACGCCTTCCACAGCGCAAAGTCGTGTGCCTCTTCCTTCGCATATTCGTCCTGCCTCACCCTCGCCCCCGCTTTCAGCCCTTCGAGCTTAAGCTGGGAGAGCTTTCCGTATTCTTTAAACTTGGAGATGTCGTAGTAGATGCTTCCGTCGCTGGCTTTGTAGGCGTAGCCCTTCTCCATCAACTTCTGAATGAGCGCCACCATATCTGGGATGTGCTCAGTGGCGCGGGGGTAGTACTCCGCTCGCTCTATATTCAGCTTTTCGAGGTCTTCAAAGAATGCACGCTCGTAGCGCCGCGTATACTCGCGTAGGCTAACCCCTTCTTCGCGACTTCGCTTTATCGTCTTGTCATCCACATCGGTGATGTTCATCACCTGTATAACGCGGTAGCCCTTGTACTCCAGAAACCTGCGCAGAAGGTCTTCAAAAACGTACGCACGGAAGTTGCCTATGTGGGCATAGTCGTAAACCGTAGGTCCGCAGGTGTACATTCTCACCTCGCCCTCGTGAAGGGGGACAAATCGCTCCTTCCTGCGCGTCATGGTGTTGTAGAGCTTGATGGGTGGATTCTGAGGCATGGGTATCACTTACCATTAAGTCTATGATAACTCTTTCGAATCGCTTCTAGACTTGTTATAAAAAGTGTATAAAGATTTTCTACCACTGCTAGCATATCTGTCCAAAATAAGAACTGGATAGATAATCTGTGGTACTGGAAAACATGACATTTCGACGCTTATTTGGACACCACTAAAATTTAAAAATAGAAAGAGCATGCATAGTATGTCTACAAAGTATAGGACGGTTAAATAAATGGCAGAGAAGGACAAAAAGTTAACCAAAGAAGAATGCGAATTACTAAAATTTGAATATCAAGAATTAAGAGAAGAAAGAAAAAGAAATACGTATATTAGTTATGCTCTGATGTCTATTTTATTGTTATCGTCTTTTTCGATCTTTGGAGAACTGCTCAAAGGAAATATAGAAACTTACAAAAAGTTTGCAGGAATTTTGTCTAGTTTACTCATCCTTATAGCATGGTTGATTGATAGAAGGCTGACATATTTTAATGAAGAGCGAAAAAAGAGAATGCAGAAAATCGAAGAAGAGTTAGGCATTAAAAATTTACTTTTTGGAATAGAGCGAAAGAATTATTTAGAATTTATCAAGATGCCACAATTTGTCAAAAATTGTCTCTTGAAGGTACCAATACACTACTTTATTTTCTTTATTTTTATTGTAATAACAGTCCTTCAGGTGTATTTAATACTCGATTGTTAGAATTTAAGACATCAAAAGAATATTAGTGCAGCCAAAATTTCAATGAAAAGGCTCCACAAAGTTGTAATTATTCCGAGGAAAATTCCTGCAATGGCATATTTTTCTCCTCTACTTTGTGCTATTGCACCTAATATTATAGCAAGAGGTCCCAAAAGAATTCCTAGACCTACAAAAGATGTTATAAGTCCAACTACCGCACTTGCAAGAGCAGCAACTCCAAATGTATTTCCTGATGATTTAGCTTTATAGGCAGTTAAATCTTGACCGCAATTCTGACAGAAATTACTTCTTTTAGATATTTCATTGCCACATTTAGGGCAAAACTTAATAGTGAATTTATCAACTTCAATTTTCTTTTTTTCTTCTGCTCTCGCTTTTGCCAGTTCATCCAGCATATTCTTAAATTTAAGCAATTGATCTATATTTTTCCATTTATTATCGCATGATTTACATTTAATCTCCTTTTTAATTCCAAATAAACCTTTTCTTTCAATTTCAAAAAGGTCTCCTGAGCAATAAGGACACTTTTCATCCAATTTTTGTTCAATAAGTATATCTTTTTCTTCTGTTATGTGCGTTGCATCTTTGGTGACCATTGTTTGGACGGGTTTGTTACGCTTTCTTTCGAAATAAATTAGTGGGATTGCAGGCGGAAGAGCAAAAAATATTAAGGCAACTAAAAACGTACCAATATCCTTAGAATCTATTCCAAACCACAAAATTAGCAAGAACCACAAAATTAATAAACTTGTATATATTTTTACAAAGACATTTTTATGTTGCAGACCATATAAAATAAAATTCCCCATTTCAATCTCCAACACGAATGTGCTTGGATGGAAATTTATTTAGATAATTGAAAATCTTATATTTAAACGTTTCGTAATTTAACAACTAGCAATTAGATAATCTAAAGCAGCAGTAAACAAAGATAACCATAAAATCATAAGGAATATTCCATAGCCAATTATGATATGCCTTGCTTTAACGCTCCATCGGCAGAATTTCATATAAAACTTAACATAATTAATGTGTTTAAATCCTAACTTTTTCTCAATATCTTTTGCTATTTTATCTCTTGCCTCGGCACCAAGTACCATCTGCCGCATTAAAAGCAGGAAACATATAGAAGAAGCAATACCTACTATTGCGATATATGCACTTATTATGCTGCCTGCATACGTTCCGTAAGCATAAATTAACCCAGAAGTTAAAGCTGTTAGTATTGAAGCTTCAGACATCAAAATTGTGTCGTTATGTTTTCGAAAGCTCAATATTTCCTTATATAATTCTATCTCAATTAATTTTTTCATCTGACATTTGCCCTTCCTCCAACTCACCCTCGATTTTGAATAATTAACAACTATAAACGCCTTAAGGTAAATAAATGCTATTAAAAAATGTACTTATAGATAAGCGATTGAGGTTGTGCAAGAACCTGCCCACAGGAAAATTATATATAAGGCGCCTCTGGAATCCATTTATTATGAAGAAGAAAATAACGATTATCGGCAGTGTCCACGACGTTGGCTACCGCCCCTTTCTCCTTGGCATAGCAGAGTCTCTTGAAATAGAGCGCTTTTTTGCCGACAACACCTACATCAACGGCAGGCAGGCTGTTTTTACTCTAATTGATTCTTCTGAAGAGAAGGTCAACGCCTTTCTTGAAATCGTCTCTTCGAAGTTCCCGGAGAACAGCCAAGTGGAGAAAGTAGAGAGTGAAGATTACTCGGGGAACGTTATGAAAACGGAAAACTACTACCGCTACCTCACGGCGATGCAGCTCTCTAAAATTGCTACCTATGGGGGTAAGATGCTTAAGAAGCAGGATGAAACTACCGAAGCAATAAAATCTGTGAAAGAAGACACAACGGCGATGCTCACGAAGCAGGACGAAACTATCGAAGCTATAAAGTCTGTTAAGGAAGACACAACGATGATGCTTGAAAAGCAGGACGAAACTATCAAAGCCATAAAATCCGTAAAAGAGGACACGTCAGCAATGCTTCAAAAGCAGGATGAGACTATCCAAACCATAAAATCAGTAAAAGAAGATACTTCGGCAATGCTCAACAAGCAGGATGAGACCATTCGCGCGATTAAAGAGGAGGGAGAAAAGAACAGAGAAGCTTTTAAAGACCATCTTGCCAGCGATATTGCAAGGATTTACGAAGAAATAGACGAAATAAAAGCAACCCTCGCCAGAGTTCTGGAGAAAGTGGGAGCATAAACACGCCTCTTTTTTTGCCTTGTAAAAATATTTGCAATGTTAGTATTCTAACCACAGGTTAAAATAACCAGGGGTGAAAAAATGGGAATGTGCACTGGCAACTGCGGAACTCATGGTTACGGAGGCGATGGCGAGGCTGCGCAGGTGTATGACCCGCGCAAGGTCAGAAAGCTCACCGAGGACGACCTTCTCAAAACCTACTGGTGAGCTCTCTTTTTACTTTAAATCTGATTTTCTCAGCTAAAAGTCCGTCATTATTCTGAACTGATCCACTTCCTCAACGCCCATCTTCTGGAGGAATGCCCTCGCAGCGCCTGTAACGTCCTTGGCTGCGGTAATCGCACGACCGACGACGAGGATATCAGCGCCTGCCTTTAGTGCCTCTGGTACTTTGTCCACTCTTATCCCGCCGGCCACTGCTACGAGAACCTTGTTGTCGCACACCCTCTTTATCTCCTGGATGTTGCCCCACTCAGACTCCTGCGTCTGCTCCACGTCTATGGCTCTGTGAAGCTCCACTATGTCCGGCTTAACCTTCAGCTTTTTGAGCACCTCCACGGGGTCGGGAACGTTGAGGGTGTCCATCAGCGAGAGTGCTCCAACCTTCTTGCACTCCTCTATGAACTTCTCCATGGTTTTGAGCGGGGCAAGGCCTGAGAAACCTATCACGTCAGCCGTGGCATCGCCCGCCATCCTCGCCTCTAAGTTACCTGTGTCCAGGGTCTTAAGGTCAGCCACCACGACGGTCTCCGGCCTAAGCTGGTGGATCTTCTGCACCACCTCCACGCCATAGCGTTTTATCAGGGGCGTGCCTGCCTCGATTATAATCGCGTCGCTCCTCGGTAATGCTCTGATAATCCCTTCCACCCTGCGCCAGTCCGGAATGTCCAGAGCCACCTCCAGGTATGGGGGCTTCTTCAGATTGTTTATTCTAAATCCTATCATAGCATGCATAGACTTATCCTTCTCCTCTAAAACTTTATCTATACACGGGAATTTGCTCATCGCTCTGCGGAGTGCAAGCTTCGTTGCTGCGTAGTTGTATCGGTAGATGCGCTGGTAGTCCCTGCCTCTGGGATGGATGAACACTGAAACTATAACCACAAGCTCCTCCGCCTGCGCTCTGGGAATAATTCCCTCCTCTACGGCGTCAGCCACTGCCTTGGCAACGGCGCTCTGCGCCGGGCCGAACATCTTCTCCGCATCTTCGAGGTTTCTGATAGTCACCTTGGGCACTATGAGCGTCGCCGGCTTCGCGGGAAGATTGGGGCGGATAACTCCAAGTATCGGCGTATGCCCTGCCCTCGGCTGGGCGAAGGAGTTTGCGAATGCCATGCCGGCGGGCCCACTCTTCTTGCCCACAATCAAATCTATATGCGCTATTTCAGGCTCCTCTCCAACGAGAGCCTCTCCCACAAGAAAATCCTCTTCAGTCATAGTGGTCTATCCTGTACTCGTATCCCATCGCCTGGGCGAACTCCACGAGTTCGCTCCTCTCGTGCCATATCCGTATGTGGATAAACCCCTTTCTGTCGTCGAGACCCATAATCTCCCTTGCAAAAGTGGGAAAGTCGGGCGGCAGAGGTCTGTCGTTCCTCAGGAGATAATCCAGATAATCCTTAAGGAACAGAATTCTTCCCTCTTTGCCCTTCTCCTTCAGTTTTATCTTCAGTTTTTTGTGAAACACACTTTCCTCTTCATCAGTCCAATTATCACCAGTCAATATAACCACCAGAATTCAACAGTTATCGCGGGTATATTTAATATTTTCCATTCTGCCCAGGAGTTGCGGAGGCACCTGAGGTCATCCCCTCTCTTGCGGTGTGATTTATATACTTTGCGGTTTTGGGCTCAAGCTACAGGTAGTAGTACTCTCCCTTCGCCTTCTGCTCGCGATCCTTAACGCTCCCTGGCTTATTCGCACGGGGTCTCCCTGTCTCCGGGTCGCGCCTGAAGGTTATGTCCATCCCGCTCAGGAAGGTGTTCATAGCTGAGCGCATCTCGAGCGGTGCCGTTGCCTCGCCCCGCCTGCCGGGCTCGCCAGCAAAGACCATAGCGCGGTCTGAGATGTAGTCTATGAAGAGGATGTCGTGGTCCACCACTATACCGAGAGCTTCGCGCTTCTCCATTACGCGGCGGATCATCCTCGCCACTCTGAGGCGCTGCTCCACATCCAGGTAAGCGCTGGGTTCATCGAGAAGGTACACCTCAGCTTCCCTTGCCAGGCACAGCGCTATTGCCACGCGCTGAAGTTCGCCTCCGCTCAGCTCCTTCACCTTGCGGTCGTAGAGAGATTTTAAGTCCAGGGGTCTTGCAATTTCATTCTCGAAAAAGGCATCGCCCAGCGTCGCAACTCTGGCAAGAGCTTCAAGCACTGTTCCAGAGAACTCTGGTTTAATGTACTGGGGCTTGTACGCCACTTTTGCGGAGGTGCTCACCTCACCCTCGTCGGGCTCAATTACGCCCGCGAGCATCTTCACAAAGGTGGTCTTTCCGGTGGCGTTTGGTCCGAGTACGCCTACAACCTCGCCGCGGTAGAACTCGCCACCCTCCACCTCAAGCTTAAAGCCATCGTAGCTCTTGCTCAGCTTTGAGAAGCTCAGCAGCAGGTTCTCCTCCCTGGCAACTATTGGTGGCTTAACCTCAAATCTCACAGGCTCGCTTCTTATTCTAACATTCTCCTCGCGCAGGTAGCCGTTTAAGTATACGTTTATTCCCTGCCGAACGCTGCGCGGGTGGGAGACGATACCATAGGCTCCCGCTTTACCGTAGAGCACGTGCACATAGTCGGCGAGGTAATCGAGAACAACCAAATCATGTTCCACCAGAATAACGCGCTTCTCCTGTGCCAGCTCGCGTATAACCCTGCCCACCTTGAGGCGCTGGGCAACGTCGAGGTAGCTCGAGGGCTCGTCGAAGATGTACACATCGCCCTCGCGAAGAAGCGCCGCCGCTATTGCCACGCGCTGGAGCTCGCCCCCGCTGAGCTGGGAAAGCTCCCTATCCAGTGCATGGGTCAGCTCAAGCTTTTCCACCATCTCGCGCATTTCGCCCCGCTCGTCTATGCTCTCCAGAAGCTCGCGAACTTCTCCGCGAACCACCTTGGGCAGAGCATCCACGTACTGGGGTTTGTGCACAGGCTTAATTTCTCCGGCGTAGAGCGCTTTGAAGTAGTCGTGAAGCTGCGTGCCCGCGAAGTGCTCAAGCACGCGCTGTTTATCAGCACTATCCTCGCCGAAGTTGGGCACGAGTTCGCCCGCCAGGATTTTCAGGATTGTGGTCTTGCCGATGCCGTTCTCGCCAATTAGGCCTGTAACCGCACCCTCCTTCGGGTAGGGCAGTCGAAAAACGCGGAAACCGTTCTCCCCGTACTGGTGCACCTTGTCGCGGTCCAGCTCGTCGGGGAGGTTAACTATTGTTATTGCCTCAAAGGGACACTTCTTAACGCAGATTCCACAGCCCGTGCACAGGAGTTCTGAAATCGCAGGCTTGCCCCTGGCTTCGTCCATAACAATTGTCTCATCGCCCATGCGCACGCCGGGGCAGAACTTTATGCACTCCAGAGAACACTTCTTGGGCTGGCAGCGAGAGTAGTCTATAACCGCGATCCTCAAGCGCTCACCCGTGCTCAGCATGCGAAGCCACGTGTAAAAAGATTTTTAAGCACCTACACCAGCGCATTCAGCTCCTCAATAACCCGTGAAGTTAGAAGAACCTCGCGGAGGCTAACCCTCTCGCGCTGCGTATGGCAGGGCGCAAGCTCTCCTGGTCCAAAAACCACAACATCCCAGCCAGCCTTTTTGAGATTTGAGGCATCACACCACGAGGGCATGGCTGAGGTTCGTGGTTCTATTTTCATCCGCTTTAGAGCTTCTTCCAGAAGCCCTGCAGCTTCACCGTCTAAGTTAAAAGCCTCTTCTTCCTCCACCACCTCAACGCTTCCATAGGCTCTGCCAATCCTGAGGGCTGCGCTGCGCACCTCCTTCAGGCTAACCCCGGGAGGGAATATTATGTCCACCACCATGTTGCAGCTCTCGGGTATTGCGTAGATGTCGTTCCCTCCAGCGATCTTCAAAATGCTCACATTCGCAGGGAGCTTTCTCAACTCTTCGAGCAGTGCGAAGGCGCGTTCTACTGCATTAACCCCCCGCTCTGGTACTGCAGCATGTGCCGCTTTTCCGGTAATGCTGAAAGCCAGCTCAATACTTCCATACTGCTCCCTCGCGATGCGCAGCGAGGTGGGTTCAAGCACAACGCAGCGTCGCGGGGAGTAGTGCTCTGCGATGAGCGCTGAGCCTTTGCCTGTGGTTTCCTCCTCCACAAACAGGGCAAAACCAAGCTTAAGCTCTGCGATGCGCTCAAGCGCGAGCAGCATCGCTGCAATGCCTGCCTTGGCATCGCATACACCGGGACCGAAGGCATAGCCGCGAGAGATGCGAAATTCGCTGCTCACAGTGAGGGCATCGAGGTGTGTCGCTACCCAGAAGTCTGCCTCCGGATTCAGGAGCAGGTTACCCTGAAAGCGCTCGGCTTCGTAGCCAAGCTTATCAAACTTCTCCTCAATATGTCCTGCCAGCTTATTCTCCTCTCCGGGAGGAGAGGCTATATCAACCAGCTCCCGAAGCAGTTCAGCGACCTTTTCAATCATTAGGTTACATATATACTTTAGAAATAAAAAGATGAGCATGGAGATAAAGATACGCCGTGCAAGAAGAGAAGACCTTCCTGCATTTCTGGATGTGTACACAAGGGCGTACAAAGGTTTAGAGGACTATGCGTACACCACCCGCAGGAGGATAAAGGCGTACTTCCACTGGCTGATTACCCGCGATAGCGCAGGAGTTTTTGTGGCAGAGGTTTCCGGGCAGGTTGTAGGTTTCATATGCAGCGACTCCCGCTGGCTTAGCGACTATGCAAAGGAAGAGGTGGGTGCGATACACGAGCTGGTGGTGCTTCCTGAATACAGGCGCATGGGGGTCGCAAGACGGCTGATGGAAAAGGCGCTGGAATACCTGAAGGGAAGGGGTAGAAGTGTGGCTGAGCTCTGGGTTGGGGTGAAGAATCGCTCAGCAAAGAGGTTCTACGAGAGTCTGGGCTTTCAAGCTAAGGACGTGGTTGGAAAGTGGTTGAGGATGGTTAAAATTTTTTAAAATTTTTTTAAATATTATTTTAAATTATATGAATCCGTCTGAAAAGAATAAGGTGTTTGATAAACTTTAAACTATGATGGTGGAAAAATTTTTATACCACTTGGTAATTATATAGTGCGGTTGTTGATTCTTTAAAGTCGGAAAGGTGGTACCTTGAGCGTCGGCGAGCAGTATATCACCATTGCGCTATTTGTGATTGTGGGAGCGATATTCCCTGTCTTAACGATATTTGTCGCAAGCCTGCTGCGGAAGCCCAGGACGCCTGAGCCCCAGAAGTACCTTACCTATGAGTGCAGCGTCCTACCCTTTGGTCCTGCGTGGGTTCAGCACAATGTGGAGTACTACATGTATGCTCTGTTATTCGTCATCTTCGATGTCGAGACAGTGTTCTTATACCCCTGGGCGATGACGTATCGAAGCTTTGGCTTATTCGCCACGGTTGAGGTGATAATCTTCATCGCCGTGCTTGCGTTAGGCTTGGCCTACGCGTGGAAGAAAGGTGCACTGGAGTGGATGCGTGGATGGAGGTAAAGCTTCCCAACGTTATATTGACAAAGCTCGACCGTCTGGTCTTCGATAAGGCGAGGCCCTACACGATGTGGCCTCTCACCTTTGGCTTAGCGTGCTGCGCCATAGAGATGATGGCCACCGGCTGCTCGCGCTATGACGCCTTTGAGCGCTTTGGCATGCTCTTCCGCGCAACGCCCAGACAGGCGGATCTGATGATAGTGGCGGGCACCATTACAAAGAAGATGGCGCCCAATGTGCGCAGACTCTATGAGCAGATGCCGGAGCCCAAGTATGTCATCGCCATGGGCGAGTGCGCGATCTGCGGTGGACCCTTCTACGACAGCTACAGTGTTGTGAACGGTGCGGATGAGATTATTCCCGTCGATGTGTACGTGCCCGGATGTCCTCCGCGCCCTGAGACGCTAATCGATGCGATAGTAAAGCTCCAGAAAAAGATCAAAGAGGGCAAGATAAAGAGGTAGCGCCATGGCAGAGGAGAAACCAGCGAAAGAGGAGAAGGTAGAAGAGGCGCAGGAAGTTAAGCACGAGCTTCTGGATACGCTGAAGTCAAAGTTTGGGGAGAAGATTCTGGAAGCCAAGCTGAGACGCCCACGCAGACTTCAGGTGAGGATAAAGGGCGAGGACCTTTACCCTGTGGCGGAGTTTTTAAAGAACTCTGGCTTTGATCACCTTTCCTGCATCTCTGGTGTGGACTACGAGGATAGAATAGAGGCTGTTTATCACATATGGAGCTACCCGAGAGGGGAGCTGATGCAGATAAACGCGGAGCTTCCCCGCGAAAATCCTGAGATTGCGAGTTTGGTGCCTCTCTACCGCGCTGCAGACTGGCATGAGCGCGAAGCTTACGACATGGTGGGTATAATTTTCAAGGGACACCCCAACCTGAAGCGCATGTTACTGCCGGAGAGCTTTAAGGGTCACCCCCTGCGCAAGGACTTTAAAACCGAGCCCATGTCCTGGTACTCTGAGGGCGAGGCTGAGATGTGGGAGACTCAGGTGGAGGTTTCACCGCCTGAGGAGGGCGAGACCGAGACCATGGTGCTCAACATAGGTCCCCAGCATCCCTCTACCCACGGCGTGTGCAGGCTGGTTACCACGCTGAGCGGCGAGACTGTGGTGAAGATAGAGCCGGTGATAGGCTACCTTCACCGCGGCGTGGAGAAGATTGCTGAGAAGCGCACCTATCCGCAGTTTTTACCTCTAACAGACAGGATGGATTATATATCCTCTATCACCAACAACCTTGCATACGTGCTGGCGGTGGAGGAGCTTCTTGGTGTGAAGGTGCCTGAGCGGGCGGAGTACCTCCGCGTTATTCTCTCTGAGCTGCAGCGCATCGCCAACCATTTAATGTTCATCGCCGCCTTCGGCGCAGACCTTGGTGCGTGGACGGTGATGATGTACGGCTTCCGCGAGCGCGAAATGGTTCTGGATTTAATGGAGCAGGTTTCAGGGCAGCGCCTGCTTTACAACTTCCTACGCATAGGCGGTCTTAAAGAAGATGTGCCTGAGGGCTGGGTTGAGAACGTGCGCAACTTCCTTCGCGTTCTGCCAGAGCGCCTGGCTGACTACAAGACCTACTTCTACAACAACGAGATTTTCATAAAAAGATGTGAGGGTGTGGGCGTACTCGAGCCAGAGCTGGCAATTGAGCTCGGCGTCACAGGTCCAATGCTGCGCGCCAGCGGCGTAGCTCGAGACGTTCGCAAGGATGACCCATACTCCATATACGACCGCTTTGACTTTGAGGTTGTAACCGAAGAGGCGGGAGATACCCTCGCCAGGTTCAATGTGCGCTTCCGCGAGATATTCGAGAGTTTAAATATAATAGAGCAGGCGCTCAACGATTTACCTGAGGGCGAGGTTCGCTCCCCCGAGGTGCCCAAGGTTATACGCCCGCCCAAGGGTGAGGCTTACTCTCGCATAGAGTCGCCAAAGGGCGAGCTGGCCTACTACATAGTGAGCGACGGCAAGTCGCCCAACCCATACCGCGTTAAGATAAGGAGCCCTGCCTTCTGCAATCTCTCTGCTTTCCCCCACTATGCTACTGGCGAGATAATCCCCGACATGATAGTCAACTTTGCAAGTGTGGATATTGTGATGGGCGAGATAGACAGGTGATACCATGGTGAGCGTGGAAAACCCCCTGATAATGAACATTATACGCGGACTCATAGGCGTGGTAGCCGTTATTCTATTCCTCTCCCTTAATGTGCTCTTCCTCACTTGGCTTGAGCGAAAGGTTATAGCGCGCATACACGTGCGCTACGGCCCCAACCGTGCTGGGCCCTACGGATTGCTTCAGCCCATCGCAGACATGATTAAGCTCCTGACCAAGGAGGACATAGTGCCGGAGAAGGCTGACAAGCTGGTGTACAACCTTGCTCCGATGGCGGCTTTTCTATTCGCCCTTATGCCGGCGGCAGCGGTAGGCATAGGGAGCGGGCTCATTGCCGCTGACATAGGTGTTGGCGTGCTTTACATTGCCGCCGTTTCGTCGCTCTCGACCTTGGCTATCCTGATGGCAGCGTGGGGCTCAAACAACAAATATTCTCTGCTTGGAGGTATGCGAACTGCAGCGCAAAGCCTGAGCTATGAGATACCCCTTGTGCTGAGTATGATTGGTATAGTGGCGATAGTTGGCTCACTAAGTACGCAGGATATAGTCGCGGCGCAGTCCCAGGCATGGTTTGGGATAATACCCAAATGGTTCATCTTCTACCAGCCGCTTGCGTTTATAGTGTTCTTTGCAGCCGTCGTGGCGGAAATGGGCAGGATACCATTCGACCTGCCGGAGAGCGAGTCTGAGCTCGTCGCAGGCTTTCATACGGAGTACAGCGGGATGAAGTTTGCCATGTTCATGTTCGCTGAGTACATCCACTTCGTCGTAGGCTCGGCGCTTGTGGTGACCCTTTTCCTTGGCGGATGGCATCTGCCCATAATCTCCCCGCTAGTGGAAAACCTGGGATGGATTAAGTACATAGTCCAGGCGGGCATCTTTGTGGCAAAGATGTACGTGATAATCTTCACCCTCATGTGGGTGCGCGGCACGCTTACGAGAACAAAGGTTGACCACGTGCTCAGCTTCGGCTGGAAGGGTTTGCTCCCTCTGGCGCTGGCGAATGTGGTTATTACAGGTGTAGTACTGAGTATTTAAGGTGATGATGATGCTGAAACAGAAGCTCAAGAATCTCTCCCATCTGCTGCCAATGAGCGTTACCTTTAAGCATCTCTTCAAGCCTCCCATTACCATACAGTATCCCGAGCAGCGCGACGTGATGAAGCCGCGGTATCGCGGGAGGCAGCGCCTGGATGTTAAAAAGTGCATAAGCTGCGGCAGCTGTGCCCGTGCTTGTCCTAATGCTACCATAGAGATGAAGGTTGTGGGGATAGAGGAGAAGAAGGTGAAGGACCGCATAATAAAGAAGGAAAAGAAGCATCCCGAAATTTACCTCGGGAGATGCATGTTCTGTGGACTCTGCGTCGAAGCCTGCCCCACGGGTGCGCTAACCTGGGACAATGAGGCTATAGAGCTTGCGGAATATTCGCGGGAAGAACTCTTCTACCCCTGGTGGAAGCTCGCAGGCTATGAGCGCGAACCAGAGCAAGGAGGCGAAACACAATGATGGACTCGCTGGTGTTCTTCATAATCTCGGCGGTGGTCATCGCAGGCGCAGTGGGCGTTGTCATGGCAGAGCGCATTTTCCATGCAGTACTCGCGTTAGCTCTGGCTCTGCTCGGCGTCGCTGCGGTGTTTGTAACTCTTGGCGCGGAGTTTCTCGCCGTCATTCAGGTGCTCGTCTATGCTGGTGGTGTTGTGGTGCTCTTCCTCTTTGCCACAATGCTTACAAAGAGCGACCTTCAGTTAAAGAGGCCGCCTCGTGGCGATGAACTTGCGCCGGTTAGTGCTGTGATCTTCGCGATAGTTGCCCTCTTCTATGTCGCCAGTTCGGGCTTTGCCTCACTGGGAGAGCGCGCCAGTGTGATTGGAAGCGTGGGCAGTGTAGGCGGGCTTATATTCAACCCTCAGGCTTATGTTATACCCTTTGAGCTTGTAGGCTTGCTTCTGCTTGCTGCAATGGTAGGTGCCATATTCCTGGCGAAAAAGGAGGCTGCGAAATGAGCGTTACGGTGTTCCACTATGTGTTCCTGGCGACGGTGCTCTTCTCCATCGGCGCTTATGGTTTGCTATCCTCGCGCAACGCCGTGAGAATGCTCATGAGCATTGAGCTCATGCTAAACGCCGCTAATATTAATTTGGTGGCTTTCTCAAGCTACCTGGGCAACCTGAGTGGTCAGGCTTTTGCTGCCTTCACCATAGCAATAGCCGCCGCGGAGGCAGGCGTTGGTATGGCGATTCTCTTAGCTCTTTACCGCAACTTCCGCACTGTCAATCTGCGTGAAATCAAGGAGTTGAGGTGGTGAAATGATAGAACAGGCGTGGCTCATTCCACTGTTTCCAGTGATTTCATTTCTGATTATCCTCCTGTTTGGCAAGCGCATGAAAGAGGGCGGAGGCTACGTTGCTGTAGCTTTTGTTGGCTTGTCCATGCTCGTCTCGCTGCTCACAATTCGCGATGTTTTCTCAGTTGGCAGGTACGAAAGCGAGGGCATCTCATGGCTGGGTAGCGAAGCCTTTCGCTTTGGCTTTCTCATAGACCCCCTCGCGGCGGTGATGCTCTTCGTGGTTAGCTTTGTGGGATTTCTCATCGTGGTCTACTCCCTGGGTTATATGCATGGTGACCCCGGGGTACAGCGCTACTACGCCGAGATAAGCCTCTTCATAGCCAGCATGCTGGCATTAATTATAGCCAACAATCTTGTCTTCCTCTTCATCAGCTGGGAGCTGGTGGGGTTGTGCTCCTACCTTTTAATAGGCTTCTGGTACCGCAAGCCCAGTGCGGCGAGCGCGGCGAAGAAGGCCTTCCTGGTCACCCGTGTGGGCGACATTATGCTCCTCGCGGGCATACTTGTGCTCTACGCCAAGTTTGGCACCCTTAATCTAAGCGAACTTTTCGAGCTCGCGCCGAGCGCGGCGCCTGCTACGCTTACCCTTGCGTCGCTTCTCCTCTTCGGCGGAGCGGTAGGTAAGAGCGCACAGTTCCCGCTGCACGTGTGGTTGCCCGACGCAATGGAGGGTCCCACCACGGTCAGCGCGCTTATACATGCGGCAACTATGGTAAAGGCAGGTGTATACCTCGTAGCCAGAGCTTACCCCCTCTTTACCCCTGAGTCTCTCTTCGTGGTTGCATGGATAGGGGGTATAACAGCGCTCATGGCCGCGACGATGGCTGTGGTCATGACAGACCTCAAGCGGGTTATAGCATACTCCACAGTCTCCCACCTGGGCTTCATGACCTTAGCTCTGGGTGTCGGTGGCTACGCCGCTGGCGTGTTCCATCTGCTCAACCACTCCTTCTTTAAAGCGCTGCTCTTCCTCAGCGCGGGTGCGGTGATACATGCGGTGCATTCTCAGGATATTCGCGACATGGGCGGGCTGTGGAAACGCATGCCAATCACTGGCACTGCGTTCTTCATCGGTGCGTGGTCTCTCTCTGGCTTACCCCCGTGGAGCGGCTTCTGGAGCAAGGACGACATTCTTGCGGCGGTTTATGGGTACAGCACACCGCTCTTCATAATTGCCGCCTTCGCGGCGCTACTCAGCGCTGTTTACATCTCAAGACTCTTCTTCATAGTTTTCACAGGCAAAGAGAGCGAGGCTGTAAAGCATGCGCATGAGGCGCCGAGGGTTATGACGGTGCCGCTCATGATCCTATCCCTGGGGGCGCTTTTCTCAGGCTTTGTTCGCTTCGCTGGCTTTGAGGAGTTTGTGCTCAATACCCTGCCCGCTGAACTCGCGGAGCACTTCGCAGCCCATGAGGGCGGGCACGGATTTGTTATGAGCCTTTCAATAGCTCTTGCTGCCCTGGGTATTGTGCTTACGGGGATAACCTACTATAAGCCTGTGCTCTCAGCTGAGAAGATACGCACCACCTTTAAACCACTGCATACTCTGCTAATCGACCGCTACTACTTAGACCACATATACCTCTTCTTCGCGACGAAAGTGGTCAAGGATACCAGCACCGTTATAAACGCTATTGATGCCTACTTCATCGATGGCCTGGTGAATGGCATAGGCAAAGCCACTGCGAAGGCAGGTGAAGTCATGCGGAGAATTCAGACAGGCATAACCCAGGACTACGCCTCCTGGCTCCTGCTGGGAGCGAGTTTGCTTCTCATAATCGCTCGCCTTACAGGAGGTGCGGCGTAATGCTGGCTTATCTCATTGCCATTCCATTCGTAGGAGCCTTTGCGAGCTACTTCGCTGAGCGCTATGGCATAGCCAAAGCGCGCTCTGTAGCTTTCGCTACGTCGCTTCTCACTCTGCTCGTCTCCCTCGCGGCGCTGAACAGCTTCCTGAGCGGGAAGGAGATGTTCCCAGCTCAAGCTTGGGAGTGGATTTCAGACTTTGGGATTACCTTCACCCTGGGCGCGGATGCGATGAGCCTCTCGCTTGTGCTGCTCACTGCCCTGCTCTTTGTCGTAGCCATACTTGCCTCCTGGAATATAGAGGCGAACACCAAGCGTTACTACGCCCTGCTCCTGTTCATGGAAGCCGGTCTAATGGGCGTCTTCCTTGCGTTAGACCTCTTCCTCTTCTACGTTTTCTGGGAGATTGTGCTCATCCCCGCGTTCTTCCTGATAAACGGCTGGGGCGGAGCTAAGCGAAGCTATGCTGCCATGAAGATACTCATCTACACCCACTTGGGAAGCCTCTTCATGTTTATTGGCTTCATACTGCTCTACCTCAAGGCGGGAAGCTTCTCCTTCTTCGCCATCTCAGACACCCTCGCCTCTCTAGATGCAGGCTTTAAGAGCTTTGTCTTCCTCCTGCTCTTCATAGGTTTTGCCTTCAAGATCCCCCTGGTGCCCTTCCATTCATGGTTGCCAGATGCCTATACCGAGGCACCCACGCCGGTGAGTGTGCTCCTCGCTGGGTTGCTCTCCAAGATGGGTGCCTATGGCTTGCTCCGCATTGGCGTCACCCTTCTACCTGAGACCTTCCAGAGCTATGCCTATGCTATCGCCGTGCTTGCGGTTGTGAGCGTATTCTATGCTGCCTTCGCTGCTCTGGCACAGCGGGATATAAAGCGTCTGGTGGCTTTCTCCAGCGTCTCGCACATGGGCTTTATTGTTCTCGGTATAGCGTCCCTGAATTTAATCGGAATAAACGGTGCGATATTCCAGATGGTGAGCCACGGCTTAATCGTCGCTTTACTCTTCTTCCTCACAGGCATGCTTGTTGAGAAAGCACGTTCGCGAGAGATCCCCTACCTAGGCGGGCTTATAACCAAGGCGCCCTTCCTGGGCTGGGTCCTGGTGTTCGCTTCACTCGCTTCGCTGGGCTTACCGGGGCTTAGCGGCTTCGTGGCTGAGCTCAGCATCCTCCTAGGGCTCTTCAAGAGCTTCTCCTCTCTTGCCTACCTTGCAGTGCTTTCGTTGCCCCTTACCGCAGGTTATTATCTATGGATGCTCCAGCGTGCAGCGTTTGGCGCTACCAGCGAACTCATTGAGAGCGCGCGCAGCGACGTTGCATGGCACGAAGCAGTGCCAGTTCTTGTTCTGGTTATACTCATAACCTTGCTGGGACTCTATCCTGCGCCCCTGATGAATATGATAAGCACCACATCCCAAGCGATAGTGGCGTTAATAGGAGGTATCTGAGATGCTCGAAGCACTTATGCCGGAGCTGGTAATTGCAGTATTTGCGCTGGCTGTTATCTTCATAGACATGACCCTGCGCGAAGACGATAAGGAATTTCTGGGCTACCTCAGTCTTGTAGGCGTGGGTATTGCCCTCGCTATGGTTTTCTCCCAGGCAAAATCACTTCTCGCTGCCATAGCAGCGAAGCAGGCACTTCAGGTGAGCTTCTTCTCCGGCTTAATACGCGTTGACCTCTTTGCGGTTTTCTTCAAGCTGGTGTTTCTGCTGGTGGCGCTTCTGGTAATCCTGGGTTCCCTCGATGCCACCCGCAAGGATAAGTACAAGGGGGAGTATTACTCGCTCATACTCTTCGCAACGCTTGGAATGATGTTCGCTGCCATGGCCGCTGATTTAGTGCTCCTCTTCGTCGCTGTGGAGCTGGCGAGCATCTCCACCTTCGCTTTAGCCGCCTTCAGGAAAAACCGCACTGGCACAGAGGCGGCTATGAAGTACTTCGTCATAGGTGCCTTCTCCTCAGGTTTAATTGTGTTTGGCATGTCCCTGCTCTACGGCTTAACCGGGAGCACGAACCTGTATGCGATAGCAGAGGCTCTGCCTAAGACTGCAGAGTTCCACTGGGTGCTCATTTTGGCTGTAGTCTTCCTCATCGCAGGCTTCGGTTATAAAGTCGCTGCGGTGCCCTTCCACATGTGGGCACCCGATACCTACCAGGGTGCGCCCTCGCCGGTGAGCGCCTTTCTCGCTGCCGCGAGCAAAAAGATGGCCTTCGTAGCCCTGCTGCGCATCTTCTTAATCGCCCTCTCCATGCCGGCGCTTGTTAAGGAATGGGCATTGCTCTTCGCTATTCTGGCTGCGATAACCATGACCCTGGGCAACGTCGTTGCTCTGGCACAGACCAACATAAAGCGCATGCTTGCTTATTCCAGCATTGGCCAAGCCGGCTATGTGCTCATAGTCTTTGCTTTGCTCGCCTCGACGCAGGTGGACCTCAACCTCAGCATTGGCGCTGGCCTGCTCCACATCCTTACGCACGCGATAATGAAGGGCGGGGCATTCCTCGCGGTTGCGGCTGCGAGCTACTATATGATAGGCTCCAACCTTGAGGACTTTGCTGGGCTGGGAAGGCGCCTTCCCGTGACTGCGCTGACAATGACCATATTCCTACTCTCCTTGGCGGGGATACCCTTCTTCGCAGGCTTCGTGAGCAAGTTCATGATACTCACCGCAAGCATTGCTGCGGGCGGCGCTTATCTTATACTTGGCATATTGCTCATAATCAACAGCGTGGTCTCGCTGTACTACTATGCTCGCGTAATCCGCTACATGTACTTCGCAGAAGCCGAGGTAAAGCGTGAGCGCGAGCCCCTGCTGCTGAGCGTGGCACTGGTAGTAGCAGCGCTTCTGGTTATCTACATCGGCGTTTTCCCAGACTCTTTTGTCTCGCTGTCGCTGAATGCGGCAAGCAGCCTGTTTTCGTAAGAATCTCTTCAATTTTCTAATTTAATTTCATTTTGAAGTACAATTTGAACCCTAAAACCACTTGCTTAAGCTGGTCTGAGTAATCCCCTCCCTGAGGTAATCCCGGGTGTAGCCTATCGCCTCGAATATGCGCTGTATCGCGGGCAGGATCTGGTTGTCTATGTAGTAATCCGGGTCATAATCCTCAAGCTTGGCGAACTCCACAGGCAGAGCGCGATGTGATATCGCCTTTGCGCCCTTGGTTATTATGTATCCTATAATCATGCCAGGCGCCACCTCGCGACCGCGCTCCTTAAGCTTCTGCGCCGCCACCACATGGGGCTCTAAGCTTTTATAGCTCTTTATTCGCTTTGTAAGCTGGGTGTATATTGTTATGTCCTCAAGAGTTACCCTGCGCTCACGTATTCGCTGAATAACGTCGCGAACAAGCTTTGCCGCCTTCTCGGGGTTTGCCTCCTCCAGCAGAATGCGAAGCACCTCCCGCTGGGTTTCTCTCGCTATCGGTGCCCAGTCGCGGCGCACAAACTCTAAGCCCTTGACCACCATCTTGCCTTCTTCACTCAGAAGCGCATACCTCTTTTTTGTAACAAACAGTCCTCGCTTATAAAAGCCCTCGAATTCCAGCTCAATCATGCCCGGCATGCTGGCGTTGACCTTGCGCAGAAACTCCTGCACCACCTCACGCTTAGCAGGCGGAATTACCACGAAGAGCGAATCTGTATCGCCGTACACCACCTCCAGGTTGAACTCCTCCTCGGCGATGCGCATAACTTGCTTTATGTACATCCTCGCAAAGGCGGCGACGCTCTCTGCGCACTCGCGGCGGTACCACCTCGCTCGCGGGTAGCCCATGTAGCCATAGAAGGAGTTTGCAAGGATTTTAAGTGCCTTCTCAGCGACGTCCAGCATCCTTCTTTTATCCTCGCCTACCTGCCTCATCTGCTGCTTTATCTCAGCCCTGCGCTGGATCAACCCCTTTAAAATTTCGGGTATGAATCCCTCCTTATCCAGGGAGAAGCAGTAGTCTAAACCTGGCGCGCGGTTCTCCTCGCAGTTGCCTATAATCAGCGTACTCGGGTCTATGTTGTGGCTCACAATTATACTTGGGTAAAGGCTACGGAAGTCAAACACCGCTATGTTCTCGACTAACCCCCGCTTCGGCTCACGTACATACCCACCAACGTAGGTCGCACTCGCCCGCGCTGCATACTCCTCGCCAGCGGGGTGGTTGGGAATTAGTTCTCCTCTTGGCGTAGCGAACCGCATGAGCAGCCATTCGACAAGTTGTCCAGACGTCATTCTCGCAACGTCGTTTAGGCTTTGTCCCACGATAGTGGAGAGCTCGTAGTAGAGAGGGAGAAACTTCTCAGCCAGGCTCAGGGTAACCCGCGCATCCTCAAGAGAATACCTGGCGAGCATAGCAAGGTTTTCCCCGCCAGCATCCCAGTATGTGAAGAGCTTATCCCCGTCTATCTTCTCCTTTTTTATCCCAAGAAGCTCCTCCACCACGCTCTCGAGCACATAGCTGTTCAGCTTAACGTGGCGCCTCACTATGGGGTATAAATCAACATGCGCCCTGCCACGAATTCTCGCCTCTGGTAGCGGGCCTCTCTTGCTCACCTCAAGCTCTGCGTTTAGCCTGCCCAGGGGCAGGGAAATGCCAAGCTTCTTCACCCTATCTTTAATGTACGGGAAGTCGAAGTTGTCTGTGTTGTACCCCACGATCACATCGTAATCGCCTTCCTGCATAAGCTGCGCAAACCTGAGCAGCATCTCCTCCTCGCTGCTTAGGGTCTCAACGTACGCTTCGCCTTCTATAGGTTTCCAGGTTAGCACCTTCTCCATGCCGTCGTTTGTAGCTATGCTCACCATGATTATGGGATCCTGCTTGCTGCGCGGCGCCCCCTTTGGATTGTAAACCTCTATATCTACAGCCGCCACCCTTAGCTTTGGAGGCTTCGTCACACCGGAAGCTCCGCTTCCGGGTAACTCACCCTCCGCTTGCTCAATTCTGCGCACAAAGAGCTTGTCCTGCCTTTCTTCAACCTCCATCGTGAGCCAGGTAAGAGGTTTAATCCCGCGGTCTATCAGGTAGCGTCTAACGAATAGGATGTCGTGTTCATTTATCGCATCTACGCCCTCAAGGTGGCGTATCCGCTCCCGTATTCGTGGCACATCCTGAGGGTGGCGTACAGTGATGCGGAGCGCTGTAACGGGTTTGCCAAAGAACCTCTTCTCTTCTATGGTAATGCTCTGTATAATACCCTCTTCGTCTGAGGTGAGTATCCTATCCTTAACCTTCTCCGGCTCATCGCCGGGAAGAGCGAAGAAATAGGGTGAGAAGGAGTCGTCGTAGGCGATAAAACTCTTTCCCTGCTCATCACGCAGGTACAGCCTGATAAGCGCTTTCCTCTCGACGGTTTCGTAGTCAGCGTCGATAAGAAAACCTTTAACCACGCGGGGCATAAACTAACTATGGGCGAGGTGGTATAAAAAAAGTAGGGGAGGTTTATTTACTTGGCCAGGGTAATCTCCATACTGGAGACGTTGATGGTGCTCCCATCCTCTCGCGTTATAGTCTCTGTGCCTATCTCTATGCTCTTAACCTTGACCTCTGGCATGAAGCGGTTTCTCACTATTTCGGCGGTGTCAACAGCTCTGGAGATTGCCTGACCCCTTGCCTTTATTGTAACCTCATTGGCACTGTTCAGCTGCGTTGTTACAGCCAAAACGTAGTTCATCACGGGTTTGTTGCCGATATAAACGACGTTGTCGTCAGCCATTCTTATCTACCTCCTCCTTACACATAGTAGCAGAATATTTAAATAGATTTCGCCGGATAGGGGCGCCTACCCCGCCTCTATTACCCCTTCCGAGCTGAATAAGATCCACGATATGGTAGCGCTTTCTTCGTCACCCTATCACGCTAACGCGTGAGACGGGCAACTCCGTCACGCCGCAATCTTCGTTCCGGTAATCACCAGCGGTTGCCTCTGCTACAATAGACTCAGCTATACTGAGCGAGCACTGTATTTATGTACCGCAGGAAGTTCTCCTTTGGGGTGTAGCCCATCACCTTTGTTATGACATTGCCATCGGCGTCCACAAAAATCTCTGCAGGTGGGTACTGCACCCCATACTTCTGGGGTATCTCCTTGTTTTGGTCGATGTTTATCGCCACAAGCACAAAACGCTCGCGAAGCAGGGAGTTGACCTCTGGATCAGGGAAAACCTCTGTATTCAGCTTTCTGCAGAACTTGCACCAGGTCGCCCAAAAATAGAGGAGCACAGGCTTGTTCTCCTGTTTTGCCTTCTCCAGTCCAGCTTCGTACGAGTTGAGCCACACTAAATCGCCCACGTAGGTATGGTCCTTGTCGCTAACCACGGGTGTTGTCTTCGCCGAGAGCACTGCAAACGCTGCGATGGCAATTAACGCAGCCACGGTTATAAGCGTTTTTGGATTCATACTCTCACCTCATACAGGTGGTGTAGGTGTGGGATCGGCATACTTGCCTGCGTATTTTCCATCTATAGCAGCGCGAATCTCCCTCAAAGAGTAGCCTTTCTTGTACATCTCGTAGCTCTCCAGCATCTCATCAACGCATATAAAGCAGTTGGCCCCATGAGAGGTGAATCGCCCGAGGTCATCGAGGAAGCAGTTGTACAGATTTTTGTGCCCTGTGGGAAACTGAGGTGTTCTCACATCTTTGCATCCGCAGTAGCAGGGCACTGCCTTGCCGATCTCCGGGTAAGCCACGGCTATCTTGTAAGCGGTAAGCACTCTCTCGCTCTTGTATGCATAATCAGGAAGCGGAATATTCTCCGGCAAATTATCCTTGCTACCGCCCATCATGAAATATATCCCTGCCCCTGCAATAACTACAATGGAAAGAAGCAGCAGGGTGGGATTCTTTTGTTTTTTCGTATTTTTCTTAACCTTCCTTTTTTTTGCCATGTACTTCATCCCCTGCTCTTGATTTTAACCTTGTCAATTCTTTCAAAACTACCGTGTGCTTATATACAGTAGCACAACCAATGCGATGGTTTCAAACACAGAAGCGGCGGCGTGGTAGGGTTCGTACGGGCATGCTTCGTACTCGGAAAAAAGGTACTGCACGCTTGGACACGAGAGTAAGGCGTTTATAAACAACACTACAGCAAAGATCACCAGCCCCAAGGTGAAATATGAGCGCACCTTTATATAGTCCTGAAGGAAGAGATAGATCAGCACGATAAGAAGTACCATATTTATAAAATTCGAAGCCGCGTATATCTCATGGAACATATACATGATTCACCTCCTTTTACTTAATTTGTTTTTCCCAATTTTGCTCCAGATTTCTTCGAAGATGTCAAGGTTTTTCTCCATCTCGGGTGAGAGGAAGTATAATTTGCCATACCTGCCACCCCTCGTAACCACTATTTTATTCTTCTGGAGCACACGGAGGTGGTGACGGATAGTCTTGTAGTCCAGTCCAAGCTCCTGTGTTAGCTGGTTAGCGTTGTATGGTCGCTCTTTTAGGAGCTTTAAAATCATGGCTCGTGTTTCTCCCCCACGGGTGCCGGCAAGGAGCCACCAGAGAAGTCTTTTCATTGGTTATCGGATATTCTTCTTGGCTTAAAAGGTTTTTCACTTTTTAACATTCTATGGTAATAGAAATTATCTTCTATGATTCGAGAGCACCACCCTTTTGCGTCCAGAGCAGATTTTTGGATTGCCGAAAGGAAAAGCTTAAATAAAATTATAAATATAATGAAGATTGGTTTATAAAATTAGGAGGTGTGGATATGGGGAGATTACCCATAGTTCTACTTGCTGCCATGTTACTTATTGCCATACCGGTGGCAGCAAAAGAGTACGTTATTGGCGACCAAAAGATGCCAGTAGCTAAAGGTGACCCGGCGGCGACTTATGTTGGGGCAGAGAAGTGCAAAACATGCCACCCAGATAAGTATGAGGATTGGAAGAAGTCGGGACACCCCTATAAGTTGATGACACCCGAAGAAGCGAAGGCGATTAGGCCAGAGATACCGCTGCCAGAGGGCTACACATGGGACGACATCCTCTACGTTCTTGGCGGCTGGGGCTGGAAGTCCCGCTACATCGGCAAGGACGGCTTTATAATCACAAAGACAAAAGATGGACAGCCCCTCGAAAAGAACCAGTACAACTGGGAGACTGGAACATGGAGTGCTTACCACAGCGGCGAGGATAAGAAGTACGACTGCACCAGATGCCACAACACCGGATCAACTTACGATGAGAACCACAAGGACCTGCCTGGCATGGTTGGCAACTGGACCTTCCGTGGCGTGCAGTGCGAAGCCTGCCATGGCCCAGGGAGTGAGCACGTTGCCAGAGGTGGTGGCAAGGGCGTTGCTATAATTGTGAATGACAGCGCCGAGTTCTGTGGGCTTTGCCACGTTCGAGGCACAAGCGACAAACCCCCGGCGAAAAAGGGCTTCATACGCCACCATGAGCAGTACCAGGAGCTCAAGAACTCTGGTGGCATGGCAAACCTGAAGTGTGTCACCTGCCACGATCCCCACAAGCCGGTGCATAAGGGTGCTACAAATGACGTTGAGGGCTATGGAATAATAAAGAAGTGTGAGGATTGTCATGCAGACGTTGCAGAGGTGTTCGAGGGCAGCGAGATGCAGAAAGCAGGCGTGCGCTGCATTGACTGCCACATGCCCAAGGCGGCAAAGTCGGCGGTAGCGAAAAGCAAGTACGTAGCTGACGTCAGGGTTCACCTCTTCAGGATAAACACCGACCCCAACGCAGAGCTTATCTTCAAGGCGGATGACGGCAAGGAGTACGCTTCTGGCTACTTAACGCTTGACTACGTGTGCCTCCAGTGCCACGAGGATAAGGACAAAGCGTGGGCAGCGAGCTATGCAGAGAAGAACATACACGAGCTGGGCAAAGTGAAAGAGACACCAGCACCTGTAACGACGGCACCGCCGACGCAGCCACCGGAGACAGCACCACCCAAGAAGGGTGTCTGTGGTCCCACCTCGCTTGCGCTGTTAGCACTGCTTCCGCTGTTTGGTGTGGCGGCAAGAAGGAGACTCTAAGAAGTCTCCACCCTCTTTTTTTACTCTACACACTTACGCAAAAAAGATGTAGGGCAGGATTCTAAAATAGGAGGTGAAAACACATGAGGAATCCTACCCCAACATAATATCTAGAATTTGTTATATAAAAACTTTTTTTAAACATATTTTTATCTAATTTAAATAGATTTTTAAAACATTTTCTTTGAATATGCCTGGAACTGGCAGTTTTGCGTTCTGCATCACTATATAAGAGGGATTCGGTGTCTTTCTGCAAGGTTCTATCCTCATGAGAAACGTCCGTCTTTATAATCACATCCGCCCCGGACTCAAGAGAGGCATACACATGGGGTGGATGGAGGTAGTCGTGCACTGTGAACAGCAGAAAGCTTCCCCGGGATTTCAGGTGCGATATTTTTCGTAGAAGTGCTTTATTTCATTTTTTGCGTTTATTCTGAATAAAAAGTCGAAAGAGAGTTTATTATAAGGTTTACCCGTTTATTTTGAATACCAGCTAGGATGTCGTGTAAATTTTTTTGAGTTCATATGACTTACGGCGCCTGTGATGTACGACACCCTTTTATAATCCTCAATAGACCATTGGGTTCCATCGAGATACCTCACCCTTGAAAGAGTAGTTCTGCGAATACCGGAAGCAAGCAGAGCACTTTCTATCTCTATGGGCGTGAGTTCTGTTGTTATATAAACGATCTCCTTGCCTTTTTCAGAGAAGAGATGTTCCAAAAGCTTGATGGTGAGGTCACTCTTACCAGTGCCCAGTGCACCTGAAATCATTACCACGCATCCCTCAGTGATTTGCAAGAGAGCGCCTCCTGGCCGAGTTTTTCAGCACCCACTCAATGGTTTTAAAAAGCTGCACCTTCTTGATGGGTTTCGGTACATGGGCGTCCGCGCCGTGTTCAAAGCTCTTCTCCCTGTCTTCTATCGCATACATTATGGTAATCATGATTACTGGAGCCTTATTGCCGGTGCTCCTTATTTCCTTGAGAGTTTCCCATCCATCTAGTTCAGGCATCATGATGTCGAGGAGTATCAAGTCTGGCGAAACATTCTTCAGAATTTCCAGAGCCTTCTTTCCACTCTCAGCGAGATAAACCTCATAGCCTTTTTCCTCAAGCATTCTTCCGAGAATTCGTAAAAACTCGGGGTCGTCGTCCACACACAGGATTTTTACCAAACCCACCCCCAGTACCCTGTAGGGGAAGCAGGATACTTATACTTTATTTTTCTAAAGTCAGAAGAAGTGAATTTCAAAAACTGCTCTGCTCACCTTTTGTTTTGCACCGTTCTTGCAATGAAGTTCAGCCATCTGTCGATGTTATACCCTTTCCTGGCAGAAACCTGTATCACCTCAAGCGAGGGATTTATCTTTCTCGCGTCCTCTTCCATCTTGTGGGGATCTGCCTCCACATAGGCTGCGATGTCCACTTTGTTGATAACCACAAGATTAGCGCGGCGGAAGATCGCAGGATGCTTGGCGACTATGTCGTCGCCCTCGGTGACACTCACCACAACAACGCGGGAATGCGCACCTAGATCAAAATCCGCGGGGCATATTAAATTTCCCACATTTTCTATGAAGATTATGTCCAGCTCATCCAGAGGTAGTTTTTCAAGGGCATGGCTGACCAGGTGAGCATCGAGGTGGCACTCCTTGCCGGTGTTCAGAGCTATTGTCGGGATGCCAAGCTTATCAAAGCGCCTTGCATCTAAACTTGCGACCACGTCACCAGCCACGGCGGCGATGCGGTACTCCTTTAAATTTTGTGCAGCAAGCTCTATGAGGGTGGTCTTCCCAGAGCCTATGGCGCCGCTCACCTCTATCGCAACCACTTTGTTGGCGTCAAGAAGCTCGCGATTAAGCAGGGCAAGTTCGCGATTCGCGGCAAGGAGGTCTTCCTCCACCTTGATGTCCTCAACTTTGTGCATCCTCATCAACCTCCACTCTGATTCTCTCCAGCAAAAGCTCCTCTCCGGCGATAACCTCCATTGCAGAGCCGCAGGCTTCGCAGGTAAAGCTTTTTCCCTGCCAGCCGCAGCTCACGCATCGAAGCCTCGCTTCTATGGTGCGTGTTTTCAGTCTTGTGCCTTCAACAGGTGTACCTCGAGAGGCGATTTCAAAGGCGAAGGCAAGCTGCTTTTCATTTATGTGCGTAAGCTCACCTATGGCAACGTGCACCTCCAGCACCTTTCCTTTACTTCCTTTAAGGTGGGAGAGCACAGCGCTTACGATGCCCTGAGCTATGCTGAGCTCATGCATGCGCTACACCACTTGCTGCGAGTACCTGTAGGCTACATTGCATGTCCCCTCCTGGGAGACCATGCATGGCCCGTAAGGTTTAGCCGGAGTGCAAACGCTGCCGAACATTCTGCACTCCTGAGGTGAGAGCTTGCCTATGATGACAAGGTGGCAGCTGCATCCAGGGCGAATGTCCACGCCTCTGCTCTCCTTAAGCGCATACCTCCTTCTCGCGTCCCACTCAGCGTATTCCTCTCTCAGCTTCAGTCCGGAAAAGGGTACCCTGCCTATGCCCCGCCATTGCGTGGTGGCGACCTCAAAAACCTTATTAACCAGTTCCTGAGCGCGGAGGTTGCCCTCGTAGCTCACAGCACGAGAGTACTCGTTCTCAACCTTCGCGGAGCCCTCCTTCACCTGCTTTATCAGCATGGCCACGCTGAGCAGCAGATCAAGAGGCTCAAACCCTGAGATTACCACGGGCATGCCATAAGCTTGGGGAATAACCTCATAGGCTTTCGCACCTATTATCGCAGAGACATGACCCGGCGCAAGGTAGCCCTCAAAGCGAAGGTCTCCCAAGCCGAGGAGAAGCTCCATAACAGGCACAGTTAGGCGTAGTGCATTGAGTATGCTCAGGTTCTCAGGCAAGCCACGGGCAATTTCTGCAGCGACGCTGGGCGCCGTGGTGTCCAAACCTATGGAAAAGAAGACCATCTCCTTCTCTGGTTCTGCCTGCGCAAGCTTAACCGCCTCGCGAATGCTGTAAACCACGCGCACATCGCAGCCCTTAGCCCTTACCTGTGCCAGCGAGAGCTCACTTCCTGGCACCCGCAAAGCGTCGCCGTAGGTGAGCACAACTTTTCCCTCTTCAGCAAGCGCAACAGCTGCGTCAACCTCGCTAGCTGGAGTTACGCACACAGGGCAGCCAGGTCCAGCGATGAGCTTTATGTTAGCCGGAAGCAGGCTTCTCAAGCCGTGCCTGGTTATTGCCTGCTCGTGGGTGCCACACACGTGCATAAAGGTGTAGCTCTCTTCCGCGGCGAGCTTCTCTATCACCCCAAGCGCGCGCTTCGCAAGCTCCCTACTCCTGAAGTCCTTAAAAGCGAGCAAGCCTCTCCAGCGCCTCCTTCCACGCGGCAATACTCTGCCTTGCCTCGTCCTCGCTCAGCTTTGTTATCGCGTACCCCACGTGCACTATAACGTAGTCGCCCACATCAACGCTTTCTAAGAGGGAAATGTCGGCTTCCTTAACTACGCCTCCATAATCCACGACTGCAATGTTTCCTCGTATCTCCTTAATCACTCCCGGCACCGCTAAACACATGATTCTCCATCTCCCTGCGCAGCAGCTCCACAAGCCTTGGCAAGGCTTTTTTCACCGGCTCGCTGAGCTCCTCACTCAGCTTAATCTCCTTTACCTCCACTCCATAAATAACTATCTCCTCCGGAAACTCATCGCTGAAAAGCTCCCTACCCAGAGCAAGCACGTGCTCCAGCGAAATGTCGTGCAGCGAGAAGAACCTGAACTCGGGTTTCTGGAGTTCCTTCTCACTCAGACGGTATATTGTGCCCGGCTCTTCGCCACCACCCTGAACCGCGTCGATTATAATCACTCGCCTCTTACCACGGAGATGGGGAAGCAGACTTATCCCTGAGGTTGCACCCTCAAGAAGCTCCACACCTTTAATCTTAAACTTCTCAAGCTCGCGTACTGCGCGCACCCCAACGCCATCGTCGCCCATTATTATATTTCCCAGTCCGACGATCAGCAAGCGGGGGCACCTCAAAAAGAGGAGAAAAAAGATGGTGGCCTACACCACCTTAAGCCTGTAGCTCTTGCGTGGGGTTATCACGTGCACAGTGCACGCGATGCATGGGTCGTAGCTTCTTATTACGTGCTGCACCTCAACGGGGTTGTTCTCGTCCTCCACCTTAGTTCCTATCACCGCCTGCTCTATTGGACCATGAACGTCATTGCTATCCTTGGGCGAGACGTTCCATGCCGTGGGTGTTATTACTTGGTAGTTGTCTATCTTGCCGTCTCTGATTCTAATCCAGTGGCCTAGTGCTCCTCTCGCCGCCTCTGTCAGACCTATTCCCTCAGCATCTTTCACCTTCTCGTAGCTGCCGAAGAAGGGCTTGCTCGGGTCGAGCTCAAGCAGCCACTCCCTTATCTTTGCCGCTAACCTAACTGCCTCGTGAAGCCTCGCGAGTACACGCGTGTAGACGCAGGGTCCGTACTCCTTTGCTAGGTCAAGCACAAGCGGGTCTTTATCAATTATCATCCTGGCGAGGGGGCCGACCTCCACGGGTTTGCCGTCGTAGCGCGGGCACTTTGCCCAACTGTACTTCTCCCCTTCCTCATAGTAGGGTTCGGTTACGCCTTCGCTGGGATGACGCCCGCCCTCGTAGCCAGTATACCAGGAGTACTTGATGTGCTCCTCAATCTTTGTCTGGTCGAGGCTGTGGTGTTCGCCGTCGTAGAAGCCAGCCGGAAGCCAGTTCTTCCCATCAGCCTGTGCATACACGCCGTAGGACAGGAAGTTTCCTGGACCCTTGCCCAGCTTGTGCAGCCCAAGCTCTGGGCCATAGCGTATAAAAAGCCCAAGGTCGCTGTTAGCGTGCTTTTCATCCTCCTCGAGCCACTTCTGCACGTCCTTTAGGCTCTTGTTCTCCAGCCAGCGCTCTATGGAGCAGCCCAAAGTGGTGTTCTCAATGAAATCCTGCACCTGCATAAATATGCTCAGCGCCTTGGTTATGTCGCTGACCTGCGGACGCGCAGGCGAACCACCTGGAACGAAGGTGGTGTGGGGATGCTTACCACCAAAGATGGCGAAGATTTCGTCGAGCTTTATCCTGGCGAAAACAGCACCTTTGTAGGATGTGCCTGTGAGCGGTGCAAAGCGCTTCGCAAGCTCAGGATAAGCCTCGTGCTTCTCATACTTCTTGTTCGCCAGGTCAGGACCAAAAAGCACGTAAGTATGCGCCGCATGGCTCATCAGATTCTCTACACCCAAAAGAATGCTGCGCAGCAGGTAGCCATTCTCAGGTATACTTGCATTGAGTGCATCGTCCAGGGCACGAGCGGAGGCGTCGTTGTGCGAAGTTGGGCAAACGCCACAGATGCGCGGGGTTATAACCAGCGCATCAAGGGGATCGCGCCCCTTAAGGATTATCTCAAATCCTCTGAACAGGGCGGCGATAGCTTTTGCGTCGGTTACCACGCCGTTCTCCACATTTATCTTAAAATCTAAATGTCCCTCAATTCGGGTTATTGGACTCAGGTCAAGCTCAGCCATCATATTCACCTCACTCGTTCTTCAGCCTCGAAGGCTTCGCAAGCTTCATGAATCCCGAGCCAACAATGTAGGGCACCAACTTCCAGCCCTCCACAACCAGCCTGCGGCGCTGGAAGAAGGGCATGCTTCCCTCTGGAAAGTCGGGGTTGGTACATCCGTGGCATGGGATGCCGCACCGCGTAAGGCTGCTCTGCCTATTCCAGAGCCTGCGATTGCAGTCGCTGTTGGTGTGTGGCCCAGCACAGCCCAAGTTCATGTACAGGCAGCCCTTATCGCCGAACTTCTCAGCCGCGACTTTGAAGGCGTAGTACTCGTTGCGCGGGCAGCCGTCATGCACCGTTATGTCCTCACCAAAGAAGTCGCGTGGGCGATTGTATTTGTCCAGCTCCACCTTCTTGCCAAGAAGTACAGCCACTAGGGTTTGCACAACCCAGTCCGGATGCGCTGGGCAGCCGGAGATATTTATCACCGGCAAGCCAGCCCTTGACCTGAAGTCCTTGCCTAGGAAGCCGCCAAACTCGCGCTTGTGCCACTGCACGCCAGTTGCGTCGGTTGGGTTGGGCTCAGCCGCTGGAATGTTGCCAAAGGCAGCGCAGGTTCCTACCGCAAGAACGTAGTTCGCCTTTGGCGCGAGTTCGCTCACCCACTGGGCGAAGCTCCTCGGCCCAATAAAGCACGCCATGCCTGTGCCGTTAGGCCCGCGAGGAATGGCACCTTCGATTATGAGCACGTCCAGCTGCTCCTCGCCAGCGATGTACTTTTCCAGGGTTGCGATAACATCCTTACCGCTGGTTGGGTTTATTGTGTTCTGGTAGCTTATTGTGACTCCCAGCTTCTCAATCGCCTGATACACATCCGGCTGCTGTGCGTTCAAAAAAGAGACAAGACAGCCATTATCTGTAGCTCCCTGCATCCAAACCACATTTACCATCTATTCGCCTCCTCTCTCTTAGATGAGTTGTGTATAGGTATGCAAACCCGGGTATAAAAATTTTTCTTCTTGGGATTGAAGATTCCTCTTTATTTACAAAATAGGTTGATGCGCATGGTTGCACAGATTTTTACATTCATGCCCCTCCACCTCGCCTTGGAGTTTTATTTTCCTCTCGTTAATCTTCTATATTACCCACACCCGGCGTAGCTCAACCTGGTAGAGCGGGGGACTGTAGATCCCTAGGTTGCTGGTTCAAATCCGGCCGCCGGGATAAATTTAAAATTTCCTCTTTCCCTCTTTGTCCAGCTTTATATGAGGGTAACTTGGCAGTATTTTTAGATATTCTGTGTGGAATACCAGAAACTTTCGAGGAAATCAAGATACAAAGTGGGCTTAGTAGAATGTGATAAATTTGGCGACAACCTAAAAAGAGCGCTATATTTAAGTAGGAGTTAGAAGACTATATGAAGGGGAAAGCATGAAAAAAGAGTATGCTTATGGAATCTTTCTGATGAGCATGGGAATACTAATTAATCTCCTCTACTGGGGATATGAGGTACTGATACGTAAGGAGGGCTTTTATGAGGATTTTATGGAGGACCCAGCGGCTCATGCCATTATCCTCCTTTTGGTTCCCCTGATGATATTCGTGGGCTATGAATTCCTCCAGGAACGCAAGCTTAGGGTTCAGGTTGAGGAGGCGAATCGTATTAAAAAACTCTTTCTGGATATACTCCGCCACGACCTGCTCAACCCTGCGGGTGTTATAGATAATTATATAGATCTTCTGCTCGAGGATGCCAAGGGAAGCGAGAGGGAAGACCTCCTCGCCATGAAACGTGCCGTGAGGAAGCTTCTGGAAATAATAGAGGATGCCACGAAACTGGCTAAACTAGAGAGTATTAAGCTTGAGTTTAAGGATATTGACCTTGACAAGGTAATCAGAGAGATTATGGAAGATTTCAAACCCATGCTGAAAGAAGCTGGAATGAAAGTGGAGTATAAATCAAAGGGTAGCCTGCCCATTAAAGCCAGCCCCCTGCTTTACGATGTGTTTGCCAACCTCATGAGCAACACCATAAAGTACGCAAAGGAAGGAAAAAAGGTAATCATTGAAATAGAGGATGATGGGGAGAACTACATTGTAAAAGTAAAAGACTTTGGTGAGGGTGTACCGGATGAGTTCAAGGATCTCATATTTGAGCGCTTCAAGCGCAAGGAGAAGCGTGGGGTGAAGGGCACAGGTCTGGGCTTGGCTATAGTTAAGAGGATAGTGGAGATGCACGGAGGCAAGGTCTGGGTGGAAGACAACTCGCCGAAAGGCGCGGTGTTTGTGGTGAAGCTGCCAAAAGGTAAGGGGAGCTAAACCTCCCAGTAATCCCTGAGCACGCGTCTGTACTCCCTTAGCCTCTTTTCCACCTCCGCCTTAACCAGTAGCGCCTCCTCCCTGCGCGCCTCCTTCATATCTAGACCAAAGAGTCCCGCAAGGGTTGAGTACACCCCTCTCGCAAGGGCGCTCAAGCTGTAGCCTCCTTCGAGGGTGAAAGCGATTGGCTTTGCCAACGCTTTTACCCGTCTCCCAATCTCATAGTAGCTTCTCTGGCTTAAGAGCATGCCACCGAGGGGGTCCTCCTTGGCTGTGTCATAACCTGCCGAAACAAGCACTAGCTGAGGGGAGAACTGCTCCGCTATCGGTAGGACAATCTCCTCGATAGCGCGCAGGTAGCTCTCGTCACCTGTACCCGGAGGCAAGGGGATGTTTACTGTGAATCCCCGGCCTTCGCCCTCGCCGAGTTCTTCCACGTAGCCAGTTCCAGGGTATAGGGGATGCTGGTGGAGTGAGATAAAGAGCACCTCTGCGCTAGAGTAAAATATATCCTGCGTGCCATTGCCGTGGTGAACGTCGGTGTCGAGGATTAACACTCGCCTTGCCATGCCCTGCGAGAGCGCGTAGCGCGCTGCAATTGCTATGTTGTTGAAAAGGCAAAAGCCCATAGCTTCGCTACGGGTTGCGTGATGTCCCGGAGGCCTAACGAGAGCGAAGGCATAGCCTTTTTGCATAGCCAGTTCAACGGCGGTAATCGCACCTCCTGCAGCCAACAACGCAACCTCAAGGCTATGAGGGGTGACGTAGGTGTCTAAGCCGATGCTTCCGCCTCCAGCTTCGCTGAGCGTGCGAATAAACTCGTAGTGCTCTTCGCTGTGCACTGCACACACCTGGTTGCGCGTTGCTCTGCGTGGCTCGGTTATGTCAAGCCTCTCAAGCTTTTCCTTTAGGTAATCCATTATTGCTTTAAGCCTTGCGGCGTTCTCGGGATGCGAGGCATTATCGTGGCGAAGGTACGCGTCGGAGTAAACTATCATGGCTAACCCCTCACCAGAAAGCGTAGAATGTAGTATACAACACGAAGCGTGTCCTTGAGAGGGTGAATGTAGGACTTCTCCTCGCCGTATATAGTTGATATGGGCACCTCTCCAATCTTGAAACCCTTTCTCGCCGCCTCCAGTATCATCACATGCTCTATGGCGTAGCGCTCTGCTCTGAGCTCAAGCTGCGCTAGCTTATCACCGCGGATGGCGCGGAAGCCGCTCTGCGGGTCGCTTATGCGTTTCCCTGCTAACATGCTTATAATCAATGAGGTTAGCCTGTTGGAAAGCCTGCGCTGGAGAGGCATTCCCTCGCTGCCCGAGAGGAACCTGCTTCCAATGCATAGGTCGTTACCCTTCTGAATGCACTCAAGAAGCGCAGGAATCTCACCGGGGGAGTGCTGTAGGTCTCCATCCAGCGTTACAACCACATCGTAGTCGCGAACCGCCTTAAAACCCTCACGAAGCGCATTCGCTTTGCCCGTGTTTTTCCCCAGGGATATCACCTGCGCCCCTGCAGCCCTCGCTCTAGCCGCGCTGGCATCGCTGGAGCCGTCGTCTACCACCACTACCTTGTCAACAAATTTCAGGGTGCGCCTCACCAGAAATTCGATGGTCTTTTCCTCGTTGTACACAGGGATTACCGCAGCCACTCGCATGGTGGTAATAATATTTGAGATGCTTAAAAGGATTACCGTGTTATTTACATCGTAGAACTCTTCTCAATATATGGTCTAAAAAACACAAAATATGGTGTTTAACGGCGTAACTTTGTTATTACCGAATGATAAGACGTTTGACCATTTGTATATATTCCTCTCTTTTTTCAATAAGAATACCAATAGCCTGTACAAAAAGACCAACAAGCAGAGCAAATAGCAAATTCCTCAGTATTATCGGATTTTTATAGCTTGTCCAAATAACATATCTCATTTCATCTGAATTTTTAAGATATATATGGAAGGTGTATGCAGGAATCTTCCGGCTAGTGTTTTGATTTTGATATGGTATAGCTTTGTCATATGTGGTATAGTATCCTCTGTTATCTGGAATAATTATGCAGGGATTTGAGCATAATTCCATAGCCATCTCACTAATTTTTTAAACGTCTTTCTTAAAGTCATCAAGCATATTTCTAAATGAAATAATATTTAAAAATACCTCAGTAAATCACTCATAAAACACGACCCCAAACTCTGCAAACCTCTCTTAGTACTTTTTATTTCGGATGCGCAAAAGTAGTTTTTGTCGCAGGGTGCTAAAAATTTAACTAATGTTTTCGCTGGGCGCCATTTTCCTGTGCGTATTCCCGCGCCCATCTATTCACTCGCGTCTCTTCAACAAACAGCTCCTTAAGCTTCTCCCTTACCTTCTTCTCCATCTCCACTCTCCCTGAAGAATGGCACCCTTCGCAGCACCGCCTCCTTAAAAAGCTTCTCAAGCTCCTCGTCGCTGGCGCCTTGCCGCATTGGCGTGAGGAAGTCCACCAGGTTGTCGCTGCGCATCAAGCATGGCTTGAACTTGCCGTCAGCGGTGACTCGCAGGCGGGTGCAGTGGGCGCAGAATCGCGAGTTGTGCATCGGCTTGATAACCTCTACCCTTGCTCCATTGAGCTGGTACTGCCTGCGCCCGTGCATGAACCTGCGCTCATGCACCTCTATAGCGCGCTTTGCAAGCTCTTCCTCAAAGGCGTCTAGGTCATAGAAGTAGCGCTGGAAGAACTCGCGGTCGCTTGCAACCAGTTCAATAAGCTGGAGAACAACATCATCGCGAGAGAACTCAGAAATCATCCTGCCTATCTCGTCGTCGTTAACCCCGCGCATCACCACCATGTTTATCTTCACCGGCGTTAACCCTGCGTCGATCGCCGCCTCAACGCCTGCTATAACCCTACTAAGGTCGCCCCCGCGGGTAATCCAGCTGAATACCTCTCGCCTAAGGGTGTCTAAGCTAATGTTCACCCTGTCCAGTCCAGCGTGCTTTAACTCCTGGGCGTAGTCCGCAAGGTAATAGGCGTTGGTGGTCATGGAAAGGTCTTCTATACCCTTAACTTTCGAAACTTCTTCCACGATTTCAACCACATCTTCACGAACGAGAGGCTCTCCCCCCGTGAGTTTGACCTTGCGCACTCCAAAGCGCGCCCCAAGCGAGACGATGCGGCGAATCTCTTGGGGTGTCATCTCATACAGCGAGGTTTCTGTTATACCCTCGTGGTGGCAGTAGCGGCAGCGGAAGTTACACCTCTGGGTAATGCTTATGCGCATGCTCGTTATGGGCCTGCCGTAACTATCGCGAATCATCTAAACCCGCACCTTTATCTCCACAATATCGCCCTCTTCGGCATTCGCCTTCTTCAGCGTTGACACTATTCCCAGCACCACACTACGCACCAAGTCCTGGACGAAGCTCCCCATGGGCACATCTCTGCCAGAGATTTTAATCTCGGCCCTTTTTCCCGCGCTCAGCACCACGCAGTCTTCAAGGCTGCGCTCACCTCGAAGGATTCGCCTCGCCATGTCGGCGCAGCTATCACTGCCGCACTCCTTACAGTTTAGCCCGGGAAGCTTCGCAGTTATGCTCCTGAGCTTAATCTCCTCGCTCTCCAGTAGGTCCGCTAGCTTCTCCACCTGCGTTGTGGCGTCTATCACGGGCACGCCCAGCTCTACACCCTCGTCAGAACCGGCGAGCACACCGCTCACCGCAATTGTGGTTTGGTCGATTAGCGAGCGCGCATCCTCCTCACTGGAAGCTGCGACTATTTTGGGGTAGCTCTCCTTCCTGAAGCCTTCGATTAACACAAAGTCGAAGCTGCCGAAGCTTCGCAATTTTTCAAGCACCTCGGCTACACTCAGCTCCTCGTCGGTTTTAACTATAAACGCAGCCTCGTTTGGGCTGAGCCCGACCACCACGCTAGCGCCAGCGCGCGCATGCTTCCAGGTATCGCTACCCTCCTTATCTACGGTGAAGTTCGCCTTCGGGATGTGCTTAATCGTCGCCACGCGATAGCCCCGCTTTCTTAGCTCCGCCACCAGGTGTTCAATAACCGTCGTCTTGCCTGAGTCGCTCCTCGCAGAGACAACGCTTATTACTCTCAAGCTAGCCACCTCTCGCGTGCTTCACTAAGTGCGTGAGCTCGCTGAGAATAAGCTCAATGCCAAGCTTGCAGGCATTTGGAGAACCTGGGAGGGAGAACACAATCGTCCCAGATATAACCCCGCAGCTCGCCCGCGATAGCATAGCCGCGCTCCCTATCTCCGCGAAACTGCGCTGCCTGAAAAGCTCGCCAAAGCCCTCTAAACTCTTCTCGTAGAGGCTCTGCAGGGCTTCGATGGTAACATCACGGGGGCCTATCCCAGTGCCACCCGTGGTTATTATAGCTTCTGGCGAGTAGCGGTCGATGATGTAGTCCACCATTTCGGCAATCAAACCCGCGTGGTCTGGTATTATGGTGTAGAAAACAACCTCATGCCCCGCCTTTTTAAGGGCATCCACTATCAGTTTGCCAGAAACATCTTCTGTTTCTTCCAGCTTCTCGTCCTTTGTCCACAGGTACTCGAACTTGGAGTCTGAGATTGTGATAACCGCTGCCTTTACACTCTGCGGTGCCTCCTCGCGGTGTTTTCTTGTCGTCTCACTCATGTAGAGCCTCCTTTATCTTTTCCTCCACGTAAATATCAGTTATCCGCGTGACCGGATATTGCCCTTGCTCGTCCTTCTCAATTGCCTTAACCATGTCCCAAATGGTGAGCAGGGCGACGCTCACGCCGGTAACAGCTTCCATCTCCACACCAGTTTTTGCGACGGTGGTGACCTCAACCATCGCTTCAATCGCGTTGGTGTGAAACTCAAACTCAACCCTCACGCCTGTGATTGGCAGGGGATGGCACATGGGAATAAGCTCAGAGGTTCGCTTCACCGCCAGCGTAGCAGCTATTTGCGCAGTTGTGAGCACGTTGCCCTTCTCCACCTTACCCTCTTTAATTCTTCTGACTGTTTCCTCGCGAAGTATTATCTTGCCCCTCGCCCTGGCGACGCGCTTCACCTCGGGCTTCGCAGAGATTTCAACCATCTTCACACCCTTATCATCCACGTGGGTCAGCGCTATACTATCGCCTCCTTTCGCATGATAATGGATAATACCGTTATTTAAATTTTGTCTGGGAAGTAAATGTGCATGTTAACCACGTGGCATTGCTCTCCATCAGAAAAGCTAATATTGCATGGGGGCGAATTTGAATCATGGAGTATGCTAGGCTTGTTTCTGTTTATGAAAATCTCGAAGCAACGACCAGCAAGCTGGAAAAAACAAAAATTGTAGCCGAGTTCCTTAAGAGCGTGCCTGATGACCTTCTGGACATAACTCCGAGCCTACTAATCGGAGAGGTATTTCCGGAATGGAGCGAGATGGAGCTTGGAGTGGGACCGAGCCTGCTCTACGAGGCGGTTGCCTTCGTCAGCGGCGTTAGCGCGGGCGAAGTTAAAAACGTCGTCGCCAAGGCAGGCGACGTGGGCGAGGCTGTGGAGCAGCTTCTAGCAAAGAAGGTGCAGCTTACCCTTTTTGCAAGAAAGTTGAGCGTTCGTCAGGTCTACGAGGCTTTTAAGAAAATAGCCCAAGTCAGTGGCAAGGGGTCGCAGGATAAGAAGATTCGCATCCTGACGGACCTTTTAGCCAGTGCTTCCCCCAAGGAGGGGAAGTACATAGTGCGAACAGTGCTCGGCGAACTCCGCGTTGGAGTTGCGGAGGGCTTGCTTAGGGATGCGATTGCGCAGGCGTTCAATGTTAGTGTCGCCGTGGTGGAGCGCGCTTACATGGTGGCTAACGACTTTGGGATTGTGGCGAAGGTTGCGAAGCGCGAGGGCGAGGAGGGGCTGAGCAAGATAAAGATGGAGGTGGGCAGACCGATCAAGCCCATGCTTGCCCAGATTGCGCCAAGTATAGAGAAGGTCTTCCAGGAGCTTGGAAAGGCGGCGCTGGAGATAAAGTACGACGGCGCGAGGGTGCAGATTCACAAGCGCGGCGGAGATGTTAAGATATTCTCCCGGCGTCTGGAGAATGTGACCAACGCACTGCCCGACATTGCCAAGCGCGCTGCCCGTGCCATAAAGGCAAGGGAAGCAATAGTCGAGGGCGAGGCAGTGGCTGTTGACCCTAAGACGCGACGCCCCCGCGCCTTTCAGGACATCCTCCGCCGCTTCAGGAGGAAGTATGATGTTGAGAAGATGATTGCAGAAATACCTTTCGAGACATACCTCTTCGACATCCTTTACCTTGAGGGGGAGGTGATGATAGACTTGCCCTTTGAGAAGCGCCGTGAAGCTTTGCGTGGCATAATTCAGGAGGAAAAGGGCAAGTTTGAGCTTGCCGAGCAGCTGGTTACCAGCAACGTCAAGGAGGCTCACGAGTTCTACTCCCGTGCCCTTGCCCAAGGTCACGAGGGCATGATGATTAAAAACTTAAAGGCACCCTACATACCAGGTGCCCGCGTTGGCTACATGTACAAAATAAAGCCGGTGATGGAGACGCTTGACCTGGTGATCACCGGTGCCCTCTGGGGCACAGGAAAGCGCGCGGGCTGGCTGAGCAGCTACATTCTCGCTGCCCGCGATGAGGACACCGGGGAGCTTCTCACCGTGGGTAGAGTGGGCACGGGCATAACCGAGGAGCAGCTGGAGGAGTTCACCCGCCGCCTTAAGCCGCTGATTGAGTACGAGGAAGCTGGCGAGGTCAGGCTGAAGCCAAGCGTCGTTGTGGAAGTCGCCTATCAGGAGATCCAGCGCTCCCCCAACTACAACAGCGGATTTGCGCTGCGCTTTCCGCGCGTGGTAAGAATCCGTGATGACAAGTCGCCCGACGAGGCAGATACAGTGCAGAGGATTCGCGAGCTGTACGAGCAGCAGAGGGCAGGGAAATGATAGTCGCAGGCTGTGACGAAGCTGGAAAGGGGGACTACTTTGGCTATGTTGTCGTAGCCTGCGTTTGCGGTGACGCTGAGGCGCTTCGCAGACTCAACCTCCGTGATCCTAAAAAGATGAGTATCCAGAGAATATTTGCCCTTGAAAAGGAGGTTAAGAAGTTCCCCCATGTGATTGTCAGGCTCTCGCCCACGCGCTACAATGCGCTGCACCGCGCAACAGGCGGTCGCTACAACCTCAACGAGATTCTGGGCTGGATGCATGCACAGGCGGTGAAGCAAATAGAAGAGAGATGCTCCCCAGGCAAGGTGGTGGTAGACAGGTTCGCTTCGCCAGATGTGGTGCTATCTCACTTGGATGTGAAGCTTGCAGAGAAGCTGGTTTTTGAAGAGCGCGCTGAAAGTTTGGTGCATGTGGCAGCCGCTGCCCTTCTGGCGAGGGCGGAGTTCCTTCGCAAGCAGGAGATGCTCTCCCGCAAGGCAGGGCTTACGCTGCCCAGGGGTAGTACGCATGTTAAAGATGCTGCGAGAGAGCTGATAAGAAGGCATGGCAGGGAAGCGCTTGCAAATTTTGCAAAGCTCCACTTCCGCATTACTGGAGAGCTATAAGAGCTATAGGTAAATCTATTTATATCTGAGCTGTTCAATTTTCTTTGATGAAAATTATAAGCAAGACCGCAACGGGCAACGACGTTGGCAGTGCCCTTGACAAAGCGGTTGAGAGCATAAATGAGGAACTCAAAAAGGTGGATGGGGTAATAACCAGCGCTGAGTATGAAATAAACCTCGGTGTCTCGGGGGCGAGTGTTAACATAACCCTTGCGATTAATGGAAGCGAGCCAAGAAAGAAAGAGGTTATTGGTGTTAATGTGAGGGGATACTCAAGGGAACACTCCGTTGCAAAGGCTGCAAGCTTGATAAACTCCTTCCTTGAGAATAAGCGTGGGGAAATAGTCAGCGTGTACACAAAGACCATAGACACACCCCTCCCCGGCAGGGTTTACACCACCATGATCGTGGCGATAAACGAGGAGGATCTGGAGGAGGTTAAAGACGCGGAGATTCGAAGGGAGCGCATAAAGCGCGCCCTTGAGCTTCTGAACAATGACCCGTCAGTTATAAACGTCGCCCGCGTGGCAGAGGTCTTCGGTGTCTCGCGCACAATGATTTACCGCGATCTTGAGGCTCTCGGCTTCAGGCGCACTGGAGGCGAAGAGAGCGAAAAATGATTCTGATTATCACTGGCACGCCGGGCACAGGTAAGAGCACTGTGGCAGGGCTTTTCTGCAAAAAACATGGCATTAAGCTGATTGAGGTAAATAAATTTGCCCACGAGGCTGCGGCTGGCTACGACGTAGAGCGAGATAGTGTGGAGGTGGACGTGGAGAAACTCTTCGAGAAGATTAAGAACCTTGCTTCAGGTGATGTGGTCATCGAGGGACATCTGGCGCATCTCCTTCCCTTCAGCAATGCTACGGTGGTTGTGCTGCGCACTTCTCCGGAGGTGCTGAGAAAGAGGCTAAAGAAGAAGGGCTTTGCAGAGAGGAAAATACAGGAAAATCTAGAAGCTGAGGCGCTGGATGTTTGCTTGATAGAGAGCCTTGAGGTGCACAGCGAAGTTTACGAGGTGGATACCTCTGAGCTAACGCCTGAAGAGGTGGTGGAGAGGATAGATAAGATTGTTGCAGGCGATGGGGAGGAGTTTAAGCCCGGGAAAATCGACTGGAGCGAGAAGTTTTTCAGCCCTTAGCTGCATTATATAAACCTTTGATTATGGTAACCTTTGGTTAGAAAACTCGGTGGTAGAATGGGCGGTATGATAAGAACCACATTGCTGCTTGCGCTCCTCACCGGGCTCTTGGTTATCATAGGCAGAGCCATCGCAGGCGTAGGGGGCATGATACTCGCCTTCATCTTCGCGGTGGTCATGAACTTCTCTGCCTACTGGTACAGCGACAAGATCGTTCTGGCGATGTACCGAGCAAAGGAGGTGTCACCCAGCGAGGCGCCAAGGCTTCACCGCATTGTGGAGAACCTGGCCATGAAGGCAAGGCTGCCAAAGCCTCGGGTGTACATAATCCCCACGGCTACGCCCAATGCCTTTGCGACAGGCAGAGACCCCAAGCATGCGGCGGTGGCGGTAACCACTGGGATACTCGACCTCCTCAGCGAAGAGGAGCTTGAGGGTGTGCTCGCCCACGAGCTGGCGCACATCAAAAACCGCGATACCCTCATAAGCACAATCGCCGCCACAATCGCTGGCGTCATCACAATGCTCGCCACCTGGGCGAGGTGGGTTGCGATTTTCGGCGTTGGTGGACGCGATAGAGAGGGTGCAGCCCACTATATAGGTGTCCTCGTTCTGGCGATTCTAGCACCCATAGCGGCGCTTATAATCCAGCTAGCAATCTCCCGCACAAGAGAATACCTTGCGGACGAAACCGGGGCGAGGATAACAAAGAAGCCCTGGGCGCTGGCAAATGCCCTGCGCAAGCTGGAGTACGGCGTTGCCAGAATGCCACTTCGCGACGCCAATCCTTCGACGGCGCACATGTTCATAGTCAACCCCCTCCGTGGCGATGCCTTGCTTGCGCTTTTCTCAACGCATCCCCCCACGGCGGAGCGCATTCGTCGTCTCGAGTCCATGATCGTGTAGTGACACCCAACTGTGACATCTCTGTAAACATCATTCTTTTATATACCTATGTAAAATTATAAGCATGATTGAAGGGGGAGCTACTGCAGTAGTCTTGGGAGCACTTCTGCTTCTCAGCTTATTCTTTAACATCCTCCTCTTTTATATCTCCACAGAACTCAAGCAGGAGTTAAGGGAGCTCAAGTATGGAACAAAGCTCTCGCGGGAGGAGCTTGAAGCGATAAGGCGCAGGCTGAGCAAATTTAAATAAACTCCCCCAGAATTTCAACGGTGCGTTTGCATTCCTCTGCAAAGCCGCAGTCTCTACTACAATTTTTAAAATCGTTTCCAAAACAGTCGGGATAGCTTGTGTAACTCCTTTTTTCAACTTCTATGATCTCAGGTGCTGATACCTCCTCATCCTCACCCAGAAGCTCCTTGAATGTTTCATCCTCCGGTGCTTCGGTAGCTATATCCGAGGCGCCACCGCCATCGTCGGAAAAATCAAACTCCTCTATGAGGGATACGAGGGGGTTCTTGGGAGGCTCCTCAGCTTTAAGAGGGGTCTGCACACTAGCATGCGTACTCGAAGGCACCTCGTCGGGCAGCTCAACAGAAAGAATCTCCTGTATCAGGCTGTTGTCCATGGCATTAGTCTGAGGTGTTTCCTCTGCAGCGTAGCTTTTTGCACTTCTCACAGGCGAGTCCTCAAGCTCCTCAAACTCCTCATGGCGTGAGTAATGCTGGGCAGGGCTGGCGTAAGCTGAGTATCCCCGCGAACGTCCCAGAATCCAGGAGCTGAGGAAAACTATCACAACACTAACCAAAAACAGTGCAGCTATACCGGCTCCAACTGTCAAGAGGAGGTTCATCGCATATATTTATTAGGATGTGCAATAAAAAGCTAACCCCTGCAGAGGTGGTGAAGATAGGCAAGAGGGTTGTAATAGGGATAATGGGTAAGATAGGATCCGGGAAAAGCGAGGCAAGCAGGTACATAGCTGAGAAATACGACGGCAGAGTTTTCCGTTTCTCAGATGTGCTCAAGGATATTCTGCAGAGGCTGAACCTTGAGCTGAAGAGGGAGAATTTCATAGCTCTCGGCTCTGCGCTGCGTAGAGAGTTCGGCGATGGAGTTATCGCATGGGCGCTGAAGCGGGATATCTTAGCAAGTGAGGCTCAGGTTGTGATTGTGGACGGGGTGCGCTATCCCGAGGAGGTGGAGATGATAAGGAGTTTCGAAAATAGTGTGCTGATATACATCTACGCCTCCCAGGAGGTGCGCTACCAGCGCGCGGTTAAAAGAGGAGAGAAGGGAGAGGCTACTATAAGCTATGAGGAGTTTTTGAAGAACGACAGCGCAGAGACGGAGAAGAGGATAGCTGAGTTAGCGAAGCTTGCGGATTACCGCATAGAGAATAACGGTACACTGGAAGAGCTATATGCTGCGCTCGACAGTATATTAAATGTTTAGGATTTTATTGCTGGGAAGAACTCCACCTCGCTTCCCAGCGCCTGCCCCGGCAAGCCTCGAGAGAAGCGCACCAGCAGGGCATCGCCGTGATGCTTCCACACCTTCCCTACGATTCGTCTGCCCGTTGGCGTTGTATACACCACCTTCTTGCCCAAGTAATTCCCATCCTGGTAGGGCTTGACTATGCCATAGCGAGGGTCAACCACCCGCCTGCTCTGCCTGAATGCCACTATCCTCCCCTTCATTCCTGAGCACCTCCATCACCTTTCTGAACACCTCATCCCTATTCTCTTCGTCTATCGTATATATAATAACGTCATTTCTCGACTTCAAAGAAGTTATGAGCGGGTGCCTTGATTTTAGATGAATGCTTGCCACAACGCTCTTGGGCGAGGAGAAGGCTTTTTCAACCACTTTAATAAACGCCTCGCTGTAAAGCTCCATGGGCGCTATCTCGTCTATGAGCACAACCTCGCACTCACTGAGAGCCTGCTCTATCGCTCTAACCCCAACCCGCTCCAGCGCAGCCACGTCCACGCCGTACTTACCAACGCGCTTCGCCTTTGGAAAATCCACATGCGCAAAGGTGGCGCTCTCTTTGGTCAAGAGATTCTCCACAGAGAAGCCCACCCTCTTTCTACCTTCTCTAATTTCTCGGGTAATCATTCCACCTGCTCGGCTACCAAGCTGCTCAGCAACGCGTGCCAAGAGTGTGGTTTTTCCGCAGCCGGGCTTGCCTGTGATGAGGATTTTCATTCTCTATCTCCTGCCAATAAGCCAAATTATGATGATAAATCTAATTAGCAATCCTTATAATTCTCACTAAAGGTATCGTTATATGAAGAAATAAATGCATAACGTTTCTCCACATACATGGAAACTTTTCAGCCCCTACCTGCTGGCACCTCCACACTAAGCCTGAGCTCTCTCGCGAGCTTTGCATTCCTCCTCTCGCCTCTAAGCAGGTATATCCTCTCCATCGCCTCGAGCTTTCTCACAGCACTCTCCAGCCAGTTGAAAATATCGCCCGAGTACACGAGCATTTTATAAACGCTCAGCGCTCTGGCTATGTCCTTTGAGCTTCTCCCAGCCTTTCTGAGAAGCACCACCTTCTTCGAAAGCTCCTGCGACGGATGCTCGCAGTAGGGGAAAGCCTTGCACTTGCACGCGAGGAAATCATCTTTTACCAGATTCAGCACCTCCTCAAACTCCCGCTTCGGCTCCTCAAAGATTATGCCCACGGCATCGAAGTACCTCGCGCTTACCGCCGTGTGATAGCTTTCCTCCAGCCTCGACTTGAGCGTGGGCGAAATGTAGGCGTTGGTAAAGGGCAGCAACTTTGAAAGAAGCTCCAAGGGTGGCGTCGCTGCGCTGTCAGCTATCATCCTTGCCTCCCCAGGGAGAAGGAAGTGCTCCGCAGCAATTCTTCCGAGCTTCGTGGGTTTGCCCTCGTAGACAAGGCCAAGAGCCTCGAGCCTGCTCAACCAGTGCTCAAACTCACCTCCGTAGCAGAACATAGCCTTGCTGGCCTTCTCAGCGTCTTCGTAGCTTTCAAAGGTGCAGAGGTTAGCCAGCACCTGAGCCATGAGCTCTTCATCTTCCGCTACGACCTCTACACTCTCCACGCTTCCGCTTAGAAGCGTAATCGCTACCTCTTCCTCGCTTTCTCTGCTTGAAAGCAGCTTTCTGCCCTGCTCAGCAAGAAGCACCACCTTGCCGCGGTCGTGGTATCCTGGTCTCCCAGCCCTGCCGAGCATCTGGTGGAACTCAGCTACGCTGAGCCAGCGGTTGCCCATGCTCAGCGTCTCAAAGATGACCTGCGAAGCTGGAAAATCCACGCCTGCACCGAGAGCAGCGGTGGTTACCACGCATTCGAGTTCTCCACGAAGGAACGCTTCCTCTATCCGCTTCCTCTGGGCATAGGTTAAGCCAGCATGGTAGCTCTGTGCACGAATCCCGCGGTTCCTGAGGAAGGCTGCCAGGCTGGCTGCCTTAAAGCGGGAGTTGGTGAATACTATACTCTGCCCTCTGAATCCCTTGGATGAGACGCTTTCACTCTCCTTTCTAACAAGCTTCACTATTGCTTGGCGCTTCTCCGCTTCACTGCGCAGGAAGATGAGGTGCCTCTCTAAGGGTACTGGACGGGAGGTATAAATTACAGGTTTAAGGGAGTAGTGCTCAGCCAGCTGGGAAGCGTTGCCTATCGTCGCGGATAAGCAGATGAGCTGCGCCCCAGGAAAAGCCCCGCGAAGCCTGGCGATAAGACCATCTATCTCAGCGCCCCGCTCCTCCTCGCTCAGCATGTGGAGTTCATCTATAACTACTACGCCCACCCTCCCAAGTTCCCCTTTGTGACCGCGCCTGAGCAGCGCATCTATACCCTCGTATGTTCCCACGATAATGTTCGCCTCGCTCAAATCGCTGTCCACCACCACAAGCTCTTCGCTTTCCCGGATTCTGCTCATCCCAACGCGAATAGCCACACGCAGGCCAAGCTCCTCGTAAACCTTGAAGTCTTGGTACTTCTGGTTGGCTATCGCCACTAGAGGTACGAGAAACAGGAAGCGCTCATCTTTCAGGGCGCGCTCAATGCCTGCGAGTTCGCCTATGAGGGTTTTGCCAGAGGCTGTGGCGCTTACAACCAGAAGGTTTTTGCCCTCGAGGAGACCGCTCTTAAGCGCCATCTCCTGCACTGGCATGAGCCTTTTTATACCCCGCCTGAGCAGGAGCTTCTTAAACTCGGGGTCAATCTCAAGGCTCGCCACGCTCCGTCCGGTGCTTTGCGCCCCCTCGATAACGTCGTAGAGGCTCAGCTCCTCGCTTGTAACGTCCACCCTCGCATCCAGAATTTTAACCACTCGCTCAAAGTCGCGGTAGCGCAGAAGCAGCTTCAGAAACCTCTTAAACGTTTTTCCAGAGTAGCCCCTGAAGCTGAGCTCTCTTTTGAGCTCTTCTGCTGCGCACTCAGCGCAGGCGCGCCTGCCGTGGAGGAGCACCGCATCGGCGTTCAAAAAGCTGAGCTTGCCCCTGTGGAGGCAGGGAATGCACAGCTCAGCCTCCCTGAAGGTTATCCCCGCCTCGGCAAGGGCTTCTCTCACGAAGGGCTCAGAGCCGCGAGGGATAACGCATTCTACAGAGGAGAGAAGCTTCACCAGAGCCTTGCGTGGCATGGGGTTGCGAAGCTTTTGAGAAAGGAGGTGGTGCACCTTGCCCTGCCTGAGTTTGATTTCTCCCTCGAGAATGCGTTTCTTATTCGAGTGAACCCACAGCCTGAGGCTGCGCTTGCTTGAGGCGAAGATTACCGCTATGCCCATGTGGAACCCTTAAGCTCTCCAAAACTCAGCTCTACCCTCGCGATGCTTTTAAAGGTGAAGAGCGGCTCCTGAGCTGTGCACTGCGCTGCTATGCGTGCATCCTCGCTGAGCTTCGGGAACTTCTCCTTAACACCCGCGAGTATCGCACCCACAACCTCGCGGGGAGAGCGGGGAGAGGCACATGCCTGAGAGAGCACTATGCTCTCCTCCTCCCTGCTCAGCGCTCCGTATGCCTTTGCGCTCAGCGATGCCTCGAGGATGTCCAAGATGTCTTCGAGGGGTACGTACTCATCCCCACGCGTAGATATGCTCAGCCTCGCCTTTGCGCGCTGGGTGCACATCTTGCCCTCGCTTTCGCCTGCGAAGTGGAATATGATGCCCTGAATCTCGGCGCCCACCTCCCGGGTGAGGGTAACCCCATTGCTGCGCTCCGCCTTTGCCTTTGCAATTAGCTTCACGAAGTCCTGCGTAGCTCTGCCAAGAGGCGATCTGCGATGGACCATGAGATTGCTCTCCATTGAAACCTCGCTTACGCTGGCGTAGCTGTGGCGGCGGAGAATCTCCAGCACCACATCACTGCACAGCTCCTCGAGCTTGTACACTGGCTTCTCAGAGGCTTTCTCTATAATCTCATTTATCGCCTCCAGGTTTCTGGACATGTGAGTACCCTTCTGAAAGCTGGGCAGGTCCACATAGCACTCAAAGTTAGCGAGGAGCACAATGTCGCGCTTTCCCTCGCCGCGTCTAACTCTAAGCAGCTTGCGGACGTTGTTCACCCCCACTCGCGAGAGGGGCATCCTTATCTCAGGCGCTCGGGTTTGAACATCGGGAAGCATAATTACCACTTACTTTTATATTGGTATTCTCCCTAAATCGGGGGTATAGAGATGGGGCAGAGCCCCCTTCTGTAGCAAGGTTAACAATATAAAAGGCGGAGCCCATGATACAGGACGTAAGGCGGCTGTTTTTAACCTTTGTACTTGTGGTAAGTGTGATGTACGTTACCGATGGATTTGCTGCTTTCGGGCACTACTTCAGTGATTTTTTTAAGGTTGAGGGTGCCTTCTTCCAGGTTTACTCCGCGGAGATGAAGGTGCTCCTTTTAGCGAGCGTGTTTCTGGGGCTGAGTTTTGGCCGTGTGTTCTGCGGGTGGCTTTGCCCTCTTGCTGCAGTTTTCAACTTTCTTGCGCCTATGAGCAGGAGAAGAGCCAATGTGGACAAGCGCTTGAAGTATGTCATCCTTGCAGCAGTGGCACTGCTGCTCTACTACTCCACCACCACTGGGTTAAGTTTCGCAAGTGAGATTACGCCCCGCTACGTCGCACTGGGCGGACTTTTTGCCATAGTGCTTAGCAGCCTCGTGTATGGCAGAGTGTTCTGCACCTCCTTCTGCCCTCTCGGCGGGTGGTTTAGCCTCTTGGGTAAGTTAGCGGTATTCCGCCTCCGTATTGGCGAGGAGTGCACCACCTGCGAGCGCTGTAACCGCGTGTGTGAGATGAACTTGGACGTGGCTCATGGCAGAGAACTGCACGAATGTTCGCTGTGCTGGGCGTGTGTGGAGGAGTGCCCCTACAAGGCGATAAAGCTCAGGTTCATACTAAGCTAATGCTAGGGTTGCGAGGATGCTCGCTGCGTTGTTAGCTATGTGACTTGCGATGCTTCCAGCCAAGCGGTAGCGCAGGTAGACGGCGCCAAAGATCATGCCCACGAGAGTCATGTCAACCGCCTTAAACCAGCCCCAGCCGAAGAGGAGGTGGTATGCCCCAAAGGCTGCACTCGAAGCAAGAAGCGCTGCGCTTTGGTTTATCCTCCTGCGAAGCCTTTCCAGGAGAAAACCGCGGAAAATAATCTCCTCCATCACTGGCGCCGCGATGCCTACGTAGAGGTTGAGGAGGAGAGGATTAAGCGAGGTCCACCATGGCTCAGCCGGAAAGGTGTGCTCTATAAGCTCGGGGAAAGCTGAGAAGAGGGCTGAGAGAAGAAGGTAATTTGCCATGAAGGTACCAACGCCTACGGCGAAGGGCACAAAGCTCATGGCTCACCTCTCCTGCTTTTCTTTATCAAGAGGGCAACTAAGGTGAGCGCTGAGGCGAGGTACATCGCAGCGTGGTAGCCGTACGCATGGGAGATTGCGCCTCCAAGGAAGGGTCCGGCTGCCATGGATATGCTGATGAAGGAGCCGAGCAGGCCAACGCTCGTCGCAGTCTCAGGGTTGTTCTCCGCAAGGTAGCGCAGCGAACCCACGTAGAGCATGGAGTAGGAGAGGGCGAGAAACACCTGAATTGGGAGCACTGCCAGGTAGCTCTTGGTTAAAGTGTAGGAGAAGAACACCACCATGCTCAGCACCAAGCCAAGCTCCACCAGCTTAGCCGGCGAGCTGTAGTTCAGCCGGCGCATTATGAAGAACTGGGCAAAGGTATTGACGAAATATATTACGCCTATCCAGAGCTTGCTCGCCCCGAGTTGCGCCAGGTAGAGGGGAAAGATTATCCATATGGCAAAGGCACCTGAGTGGCGCAATAAATTGGGGAGGTAGATGTGGTAGTTTCTTTTTATCAAATCCAAGGGAAAGAGGGGCACCTCTACCCTAGACGTTTTCACATTGGGCAGAGTAAGCGCTATGGCGAAGGAGGCGAGGAAGAGCGCAGCGCAAAGGGCAAAGACGAGCCAATAGGGCATGAAAAGGTTTTCAGGTAGGTAAACCTCCCCCGTTTTAGCCACGACGCCAGCGAGCAGGCTTCCGAAAGCCCAGCCCAGGGAGCCGAATGCAGCTAGGCTCCCAAGCTTCTCGCCAGCGTCGTAGGTGTAGGCGATGAGGGGTGGGGTAAAGATTCCCATGGTGAAGCCCACGAAGGCTCGGATGAGCATCAGCGAGGTGGGGTCAAAGGCGAGTATCTGCATCAAATAGGCGATAGCCGCTAAGCCTAAGCCCAAAAGCACAAAGCTCTTCCTGTCCCGCATGTCAGAAGCCCTGCCGAATAGGTAGGAGGAGAGGAATATGGCAATGCCATAGGCTGTGCCTATTATGCCAATCTCAAAGCTGCTCGCCCCAAGAGCTTGAGAGTAATTCGGCATGAAGATGGAACTCATCATCGCCGAGGCGTAGCTTAGGAGGAGTATTATTCCTGCTTTCATTACCCTTTCTTACCCTCCTGCTCGTTAATAAACCTAAACCTCTAGCGTCGCTTGTGTCCCTACACTGAGCCACTGTTAATCTGGCTAATTATTCCATATAGCCCGGTTAGCAATTCTATCCAGAACATTTATATATGCACGTGGGAGTAGTATATCCTAAGTAAGATGGCAGCTGGGCGCAGATTTCCTAACTGCCGTCTTTTTCTTACCCCCCGTAGTATTTCCGCCTTCTCCTTATTTTCTGGGTGTAGCTCAGTATGGGGGCATATATTATGCGCGGGCTGAGCAGGTGCACACCTCCGACGGTGGCTATGCCGCGGAGGTCGCGGCGCACCATGCTCATGAGCTCATTTCTGACCACTCGTGTGGGCGCCTCTCCAGCTTCGCGCACAAAGGCGAGGCGGTGAAGGGCAAAGAGGGTTATGAAGAAGGCGATTAAGAAGTGGAAGTCGTAGCCCGTGAAGTCCATCACCTCTATGTCCACTTCGCGCTCGGGCTCGAACCACTGTATCACCAGCGATAGCCTGCGCTCCACAAAGAAGTCCAGCATCCTACCAGAGATTAACGCGCCCAAACCAGAGAAGAGCGCAGTTACCAGCGCCAGCGTTGCCAGGTAGCTCGTTGACCTCTCGGGTGGGGAGAGCTTTGCCGCTATGTTGGCAGAGCACAGGTTTATGCTTGCCACTGCAAAGCCCAGGAAGATATGGAGTATGAAGATGAGGGGGAGCGTGAGCGCGTGCGTCCCCGGCATGGTGGAGAATGTCCACAGGAATATGCTCAAGGAGAACACGCTGCCCGCTATCGCCAGCAAAGGCTTGTTGCCGTAGGCGTCACTTATCTCACCCAGAAAACGCAGGAAGTATATGCTGGTGAGCTGGCTGACGACGTTCAGAATCATAACGATGGCAACGCTTAGATTCAGCACCTTGAACATGTAAACCGCGAGGAAGGGGAGAACCATGTTTGAGGCGAGGCTCCACAGGGCGACGAAGTACACCAGGTTGCGGAAGTTTCTCTCTGCGAATGGCTCCAAGATTACCCGGAAGGAGAACCTGCTACTGTACATCTGAGGCTCCTCTATACGAGAGACGAAGAATGTGGAGAGCACGCCCAGCAGGAAGGCGAGCAGGAAAACAAAGGAATAAGCCTCTACTGTGCCCAGGCGGTCAAGGAAGAAGCCCGCGGCTATTGCGAGTGTGGCAGAGAGAGCCAGACTGAGCCTCATCCTGCGTGCGTAGAACATGCCCCTTATTTCAATGGGTACGAGATCGCGCATCCAGGAGTTCCACGCGGTGTTGGAAACCTTGGCTAAGAGGTAGTGAGCTGCAAGGAAGAGGAGCAGGGCGTTCAGCGTGTTCACAGGCAGCAGGGGTAGGGCCGCTATCAGCGCAATGAACAGCCTTGAAGCGAAGGAAAAAGCGATGACTATGTACTTGCGCTTCTTCAGCCTCTCCACCAGGTAAATCGCTGGCAGCTGCACAAATTCGGCGAAGAATGATAGGGCGGCTATTAAGCCTATGTAGGAGTTGTCAGCACCCAAGGCTAAGGCGTACGCCGCCAGTATCGGGCCGCCGGCAAGCACCGCCATCGCCTGGGAAAATACTCCATCGTAGATGAGGTTGCCGAGACTCTTCCTCACCTCGTCTCCCGAGAGCCATCTCTTGGGCTGGAGACGCTGCATACCCCTCCTTTGATAATTTAGAAGGTGCAGCGTCGGTAACTGTTTTGGAATTTTTTTACACGTTATGCGCCCAAAATTAGGCGAACCTAATTGGTGATAGCATGCACTGCCATGAGAGCAAGAGCATTGCAAAGGCTTCTCGCAGAGTAGCGCTTGTAGGGAACCCCAATGTGGGTAAGAGCGTAATCTTCGGTTTTCTCACCGGGAAGTATGTGACTGTGAGCAACTACCCCGGTACGACGGTAGAGATATCTCAGGGCACGGCGAGCTTCGATAATGAAACGCTGATAATCGATACTCCAGGCGTGAACGATTTAATACCCATGAGCGAGGACGAGCGGGTTACCAGAGATATCCTGCTCAACGAGGATTTAAGCGCAGTGGTGCAGGTTATAGACTCAAAGAACCTGCGCCGAGGGCTGCTTATAACCCTTCAGCTCGCTGAAATGGGCTTGCCTTTCATAATAGTGCTCAACATGGAGGACGAGGCAAGGAGCAGGGGGATAAGCATAGATAAGGCCAAGCTAAGCGAGATCTTCCGCGTACCTGTAATCTCGACGATAGCGACGCAGAAGAAAGGCCTGGGGAAGCTGGTTAAAACCATATCTGAGGCTAGGCGCTCTCCCTACTCCTTCAGGTACTCCCCCGAGATTGAAGATGCGATAGGGAGAATCGCTTCTCTTCTTCCAGAGGCGAGAATTTCCAGGCGCGCCCTCGCGGCGATGCTTGTAGCTGGTGACGAGAGTCTCGCTTCTTGGCTTTATGCCTCGCTTCCTGTGGAAAAGATAGCTGCGATAGAAAAGATTCGCAGCGCAGCGTTGCGCAAGGTAGGTGGAAGTCTGCACTATGCGATAAACCGCGACCGTCTTCGCGTTGTGGACGAGATCGTCGCCAGCGTTGTTAGAAAGAGCGCGCCAAAGGGCGGGTCAATGCTCGCCAAGCTGGGCACGCTTACAATGCACCCCGTCTATGGCATACCTTTCCTCATCCTGGTGCTCATAGCGATGTATGAATTCGTGGGCGTATTCGGCGCGGGTACGCTGGTGGACTTCTTTGAGGGAGTGCTCTTCGAGAAGTACATTAACCCCTTCGCGGAGCGCGTGGTCACGGCTACTGTACCATTCCCCCTGATTCAGGAGCTGCTGGTGGGTGAGTTCGGCATTATAACAATGGCTCTCACTTATGCGATAGCCATAATCCTGCCGATAGTGGGTACCTTCTTCATAGCCTTCGGTATTCTCGAGGACTCGGGCTACCTTCCGAGGTTAGCCATAATGACCAACCGGATTTTTAAGGTTATCGGGTTAAACGGCAAGGCTGTGCTGCCTATGATTCTCGGTCTGGGCTGCGACACAATGGCGACGCTCACAACGCGCATCCTGGAGACTAGGAAGGAGCGCATAATAGCGACGCTCCTCTTAGCTCTCGCGGTGCCCTGCTCTGCTCAGCTGGGCGTTATCCTGGGGATGCTCGCAAGCTTATCTGCGAAGGCAGTGCTGATCTGGGCAAGCGTGGTGGTGCTGGTAATGTTGCTCGTGGGTTTCCTAGCGGCGCGCTTAGTAAAGGGTGAGAGCACCGATTTTATACTTGAAATACCTCCCCTGCGCATTCCTCAGCTTGGGAACATCGTAGCCAAAACCCTCGCCAGGATGGAGTGGTACCTGCGCGAGGCTGTGCCCCTCTTCATCTTGGGCACGCTGCTCCTCTTCACTCTGGACAAGCTGGGCGCTCTCGCGGCAATTCGGAGCTTCGCCTCGCCTGTGGTAGTGAGCCTGCTCGGCCTGCCCAGCGAGGCCACCGACGCCTTCATCGTTGGCTTCCTGCGCCGCGATTATGGCGCCGCTGGCTTATTCGCCCTTGCCGAGGCGGGAATGCTCTCGCCAGTGCAGATAGTGGTGGCGCTGGTTACGATAACCCTCTTCGTGCCCTGCATAGCCAACTTCCTGATAATAATCAAGGAGCGCGGACTGCGCGTGGCTCTCGTCATGGTGAGCTTCATCTTCCCCTTCGCCTTTATTGTAGGTGCCGCGGTCAACTTCCTGCTCCGCCACTTCGGGGTGAGCCTATGAAGTGCCCTCTCTGCGGCTACGAATTCGATGAGGCTCGCGAAGCCTGCAGAGCGTGCCCGCTCCACACTAAGAGCTGCTCGCTAAAGTGCTGTCCCAGGTGCGGTTACACCCTTGCCGGAGAATCAAAAATATTAAAGCTGATAAAGCGGATATGGAGGAGAAGAGATGAGAGCTGAGCATCGCCACCGTCACGGGAAGCGCGTGGAAGAGCTTCTCGAGGAGATATGGACGCTTAAAGAGGGGGGTAAAAGCTCCCTCTCTGACCTGCTTGAATTTACAAAGGAAGATGACGCAAGGCAAGTTGTGGATTACATGGTAAAGCATGGTCTGATCACCCTCCGAGGCGAGGAGATAGAGCTCACAGGCGAGGGCGAAGCTATTGCGCGAGAAATAGTAAGGAGGCATCGCCTGGCGGAGCGCCTCCTCAGCGATGTGCTGGAGGTTAGCGAGAGCCTGGCAGAAAGCCATGCGTGCGAGTTTGAGCACCTACTTAGCCCAGAGGTTACAGAGAGCGTGTGCACATTTTTGGGGCATCCTCCTACCTGCCCCCATGGCAAGCCCATCCCACGAGGTGAGTGCTGTGCAAAGTTCAGGAGGGAGCTTTCACCCTTGGTGCTTCCCCTCACCGAGCTGGAGGTTGGAAGTCAGGCGAAGATAGTCTTTATAACTCCAAAGAGTCATGCTACGCTTGACCGCCTTGGAAGCATGGGGATAATTCCAGGCAGCACGCTGAGGCTTCACCAGAAGCGCCCTGCTTTCGTCATAAGGGTAGGCGAAACCGACCTCGCAATAGACGAGGAGATTGCCAGGCAGATATATGTTAAGAGGTTGGGGACATGATTTCAGAAAGCATGGAGGAGTATCTGGAGACGCTGTGGATCTTCCTCAAGGAAGAGGGCAAGGAGTACGCGAAGATCAATGAAATCGCAGAGAGCCTCAAAATTGCACCGCCGAGCGCTGTGGAAATGCTCAAGAAGATGGAAAAGCTTGGCCTCGTTGAGTATGAGCCACGGGTGGGAATCCAGCTTACGGAGAAGGGTGAGGCGCTAGCAAGGCAGGTTATACGGAGCCATCGCCTGGCTGAGCTTCTGCTAACTGAGCTACTGGATATGGAATTAAACAGCGATGTTCATGAGCATGCGTGCGCTCTGGAGCACCACATTAGCGAAGCTATCGCCGAGGCGGTGTGCATAAAGCTGGGGCATCCCAGGCAGTGTCCCCACGGCAAGCCCATCCCTAGAGGAGAGTGCTGCGAGAAGGAGTGATTACCACCCGTATTCCCCCACCAGGGGCACAAAAACGCAGCCACCCAGGTTTTCTTCCCTGTATTCATCTTCGCCTACCCGTGTTATCCTCATTAGCTCCTGACCAAGCTTGGAGCCGATGGGAATTAAAAGCTTACCCCCTATCTTGAGCTGCATTAGCAGAGGCGGCGGGACGCGTGGCGCACCCGCGGTAACGTAGATTCTGTCGTAGGGTGCCTTTTCCTCGTAACCCTTGGTGCCGTCGCCCACTACTATGGTAATCCTGCCGCAGCACCCGGCGCGGGCGATGTTCCTCTTTGCCTCCTCTGCAAGCTTCGCATGTCTCTCCACGGAGTAGACTTCCCCTTTGTCTGCGATTAAGCTTACAACACAGGCATGGTAGCCGGAGCCGGTGCCAATCTCCAGTACCTTGTGATCACGCTCAATCTCAAGAGCTTCGCACATTATCGCTATCATGTGAGGGGCGCTTATGGTCTGCCCCTCACCTATCGGCAGGGGTTCGTCGGAGTAGGCGTACTCCTTCTTATCTTCTGGCACAAACTCGTGCCTTGGCACGCGCAGCATAGCTAGAATTACCCTCTCACTCCTGAGGTAGCCATAGCTCACAAGCCTCTCCACCATCTCGCGGCGCTTATCTTCGTAGCTTTTTCTTGCCATAGATTCTCACTATCTCCTCCGCATACGCCGAGCCCCGCTTAAGCATCCTATCTTTTGTTTTAATTTTCTCGATTACGAAGGTTTCCCTGGGCGTAACCACAACCTCACCCACGCTGAAAACCCGCTCCCTGCTTGTGTGTATTTCGCCAGAGGTGGTGATACCGCGAAAGTGGAGCGAGTACTTCACTCTCACAGGTATAGCTAGGGAGATGCACCACAGGGTTTTTATATCCTCGAGCTTCGCCTTCTTAACCCTCCTCCCGCTCTCTGTGTCTATCGCAGTAATCCGTGCAGGCTCTCCCTCCACCACCACCTCATCGCCTATACCAACCTCCTCTTCTGCGGGAAACGTTATCATCTTGCGCTCGCTGGTTTCGTATCTGCTTATTATCACGCTTACCTCCTTTAAGCGAGGCTTGTCTGTGATGAGGTGAACATGTCCGCATTCGCTGCACCTGAGTAGAAACTCACTGCCCCGCTGCTTTACTATCTCATGCTCCGTCTCTCTGCCGCAACCCTCGCAGTAGTACATCGCACCACCAGATTTTTATTTTGTGTATTTAATTTGTAGGCTAATGATTGAAAAAGTTATAGTCTTAGCCAGAGGTCATGAGAACATCCTTGCAGAGCACCGCACCACCCTTGAGATTACAAAGGATGAGGAGCTTTCGCCGAGAGGCGACTGCATTGTAGGCGTCGCTGCGGACAAAGCCTTAGCGGACTTTCCAGAGCGATTCAAGCGCCTGGCGAGGAACAGCAATGCGGTGATAACCCTTGTGCTAAAGGCAGGTGATAGAGAGGTGACGATACACGGGCGTGGGCATGAAAAGCTGAGCTTCACAGACGCGAGAGATATAGTGGTGAGGAAGAGCACCTTCACCTGCGGAAGAACGCTCATGGTGGGCGCAAGCCACTCTGCACGAGAGCTTCCCCGCGACTTTGTTGCCCTGCTCCGAAGCCCGGAACAAAAGCTGATCGCCGAGATTACTGTTGAGGTTCCAGAACATTAGAGATTGACAGATTCAGAAATAGTTTGCAATGTTTGCTTTTTAAATTCAGGTGATGCCCCGGTAGCTCAGCTGGAAGAGCGGCTGACTTGTAATCAGCAGGTCGGGGGTTCAAATCCCCCTCGGGGCTTGCCTTAACATTTCAAATTCGGAAACTACTCTAAAACTCTAATCCTGTCCTCCAGCACAACAAAGACTTTACCTCTGAAATCTTCTGTGGCTTTCAGCACACTTTTCATAGAGCTTATCAGTTTCTCTGCCACTGGAGGGTGGACCTTCAGTATTATTATGCCGTGGAACTCCTGAGGTGGGTAGAGCAGTATATTTGCAAAATCGTAGTCTCTCGTAACCAGCACAGCTTTTTCCCTTTTTGCGAGTTCTGCAACATCTCTATCTTTAGCACCCTTTGGAACATAAAACGCCTTGTATCCCCTTATCTTCAGAAATTTAAACACAGAGCTGGGGATGTTCTCATCAAGCAGAAACTTCAATGACATGCTCCCTCTTCACCAGCATTGCAGCATACTCTAAGGCTTCCCTTACCATCTTCTCATTGAGCTGAGGATACTCCTGTAGGATTTCCTCCACATCCTTTCCAGCAGCGAGCAGGTCCAGCACGTCTGAGACAAGAACTCTGGTGCCCTTAAAAACAGGTTTCCCATGGCAGATTTCCGGGTCTGAGATTATATATCTGAGTTTCTTCATACACTGCAGCCCAAAACCTAACATTGATAATACCACCATAATTTTGTTGCTTAAAGCAGGCTTTTGTGATGGCTCAGGCGTGCTCCTTAGGGGCTTTCAGTACCTTTTATGAACAAAATAAAAAAAGAGAGAATTTTAGAAATGGACGTTTACACCAACATGCTCGCCCGTGTTAAGGTAGAGCCACAGGTGGAGTGTCTTCTTTCCGGCATTGTTGACCTCTAGGCTCACGCTTTTTCCATCTCCAGCAATAACTGTGTTATTGATATACGCAGCGGAATTTTTAGGCTTAGGCGTGGCTTTTTTCAGTACCACGTTGCTGATAGTGGCTGTGGTGTTCGTTATGTTGATTGTAATAGTTTCTCCGTCTGTAGCACTAATGGATGATGTAAAGGTTACATTTCCTGCCACGGAGAGTTCTTTGGTCTTCCATTTAGTTACTGTGAAAGCTGAAGCAGAAGCAGCTAATGTTGTCAATAGGACTACTAAAATAATCATCCCTCTCATTTATTTCACCTCCCTTTCCCTAACATTTATGTATGAACACTAGTAATATAAATAGTCTTCCGTAATTTCCAAAAGTAATACATGTTTGTGCGCTAACCCATCTGCATCTGGATATTAGAAAAGTCCAAACCGGTTTTTCAGATTTATACCCAATTGCGCTCTATCCCCTCGTACGCCGAATAAAATCCCACAGTCGCTCTAAGCCAACTCCCATCTTCTCCACGTCGCGGTCGTAGATTATTCTCCGGGTGTAAGCATAGGCTATCTCACCCGCGTAGAATTCAAACCTGTGCTCAGGGCAGAGTTGCGAGAACTCTTCGCTTGCCAGCGGCGTCTTTCTCGCCCTTATTCTGAAGTCCCGGTTCCAGATAACGTCCTGGATGAACTTCTTACCGCAGTGCACACAGCGAAGCTCCTCGATTACCTCAAACTTCCTCTCGTAAACCATGGCTAAAAATATGCGCAATTTTCACTTCAAAAATTGCTTTGTTGCAGTTATAATAACCGTCTGGTAGGCGAAATAGGTTTTACCTCCATCCTCCCAGAAGATTAGGCCTGTGCGGTTCTCCTCAAGCTCTCTTCTCATAATCTCCCTGAGGCGAGCTTTTAAGCTCTCATCTCCAGCCGCCCTGGAAAGCCAGTCCTCCAGCTCCTGATGCAGCTCCCAGTGAAATACCTTTGCTATGACAAACCCGCCTTCAACCAGCATGCGGAGCAGTTCTGACTTCTTGTAAAGCTTCACATGCGATGGGTCGCGAAGCTTCTCCACCTGGTTGAGGTAGTGCGACTTTTCCTCCAGCTCTGAGCTTATCCCGTCGGCGAGTACAAGCGTGCCGCCTTGCTTGAGCACGCGATGTATCTCAGCTAGCGCATGCTCGGGCGAGGGAAAGTGGTGAAAAGAAAACCTGCAAACAATGAGATCAAGGCTCTCCTCGCGGAAGGGCAGGTATTCTGCGTCGCCAACCAGGTAGCAGGCCTTGCCTTGCTTTGGCAGCATCTCACTGGCGAGGTCTATGCCGGCAGCGAGCTTTGTCCTCGTGGCAAGCGCCTCTGTAAGAAAACCGTGACCGCAGGCTACGTCCAGGGCAAGCTGCGTAGCCTCTGGCTCAGCAGCCAGTAGCATAGCTTCGACGTGCTCCTCGCTGGCAAAGCACCCCTTTGCATAGCCCTCAGCACGCTTGTCGAAGAGCTCCTTCGCGAGCCTCTTCTCCTTCATAGGGTAATCTTTACCTCGGGGTATTTCAATTTTGAGGCTGTTGTTAGGCGAGTTTTTTAAGGCATGGCAAAGAGGCGACGCCGGAAGGAGAAAAAGAAGCCACTGATTAATCCACAGGTGGCTGCGCTGTTTGGCGTGGGAATTATGATTATATCTAGCTTAGCCTATGCGATCCTCTACAAGCCCCCCGGAAGCGAAAGCCAGAGCGGAGCAGAGGCGATTGAAGCTCAACCTTTTGAAACCTTCCCTGAACCTCTGGCGGAGCAGCCTCTGATTTCAGATAGCGATGGCGATGGTATAACCGATGAGCTGGAGGCGGAGATAGGCACGGATCCGCTGGTGAGGGACACCCCCGCAAGCCTTGAGGAGAGGCGCTCTCAGATTTACCAAGATTACGTCGCGGGTAAGCTCTCCCTTGAGGCATACACTGAACTTAGCAAAAAGCTGGAAGAGGCAGAGAAGCTGCTGAGGTAGTGAGATGAAGATAGTTATTTCTGGAAAGGGAGGCGTGGGAAAGACCACTATTTCAGGAACTTTGGCGAGGCTGTTTGCGGAGCGCGGCTACAGCGTCATTGCGGTGGATGCCGACCCCAGTATGAACCTTCACTCAGCGATAGGTGTTGAGAACCCCACGCCGATTTCGCAGCTGAAAGAGCTGATAAACGAGCGCGCAGTTATAGCACCCGGGATGTACAACCTCAACCCTCGCGTGGATGACATCCCAGAGCGCTTCTCCGCCGTCAGAGACGGTATAAGGCTGCTCGTAATGGGCACCGTGGAGGAAGCTGGACAGGGGTGCCTCTGCCCTGAGAACACCTTCCTCAAGGCGATCCTCCGCCATCTCGTGCTAAAGCGCAGGGAGTTGCTTATACTGGACACCGAGGCGGGGGTGGAGCATCTGGGCAGGAGCGTCGCTGAGAATTTCGACCTCATGCTTGTGGTGGTTGAGCCTGGGGCGAAGGCAATAACAATGGCGAACCGCCTTGCTAAGCTCTCCCGGGAGATAGGTGTGAGGCAGGTTTATGCAGTTGCAAACAAAGTGGCAAGCGAGGAGCAGAAGGATTTTATTAAGCAGGAGCTGGACATCGAGGTGCTCGAAGCTATACCCTACGACAAAGCTGTGGTGGAGGCGGACATTAAAAATATTCCTCTAATAGACATAAAAACAGAATCCCCCGCCCTCAAAAAGATAGTCCAGCTTTCAGAAAAAATAGAAGAGCTGGCTGGAAGATAGCCGCCTTATTATTCTAAGTTGATCACATCCATGACCTTGCGCCACTTGTTGCCTTCCATCTGCATTACCCACACTTTTTTGAGCTTTGCGTTATCTTTGGGCTTCCACTCCCTCGCCCACTGCAGAACCTCCTCCTTGGTGGGCATCCTGTCAGTCTTCTTAATCGTCACAAAGCGCTTCGCTTCGACGCCTTTCATTGTCCTTCCGCGAATTACCACATCTCTCCCAAGATACTCTAACCCATTCACATAATACATTCCCACAACCTCCTGAAAAGATTCTTCCCCAGTCCCAGTATAAAAACCTTTTGGTTTGGGTGCGTGCCGGAAGGAGACCAAAAAACCGGAACCATCGAAAAATTTAAATAATACAACTGCCCACCACTGGAATGGCTTGTGAGTTGGAAATTTCTTTTAAAGAGGTTATGGCATGTGCGTAGGTGGCGTATATCGGGAGAGCCTTCTGAAGGGTTCTTTTCAGTGTGAGGGGGGAGCTGACCAAGACTTTAAAGAGGTGAAAGGATGGTTATCGAAGCCATAGCCGAGATACAAAAGGCGGAGCAAAGGGCTGAGGAGATGATTAAAAAGGCGGAAGAGGATGCCAAGAAGCTTGTGGAAGAGGAGAGGGAGAAGGCGAGGAAGCTTATAGAGGATGCTGAGGCAGAAGCCAGGGAAGAGGTTAAGAAGGAGATAGAGGCTGCAAGAAAAGAGGGTGAGAAAGAGGCTGAGAAGATTATCGCGGAAAGCGAGAAGAAGGCCGAGGAAGAGAAGAAAAAAGCAAAGAGACGCGTTAATAAGGCTGTTGAGCTGATAGTTGCCCAGGTGCTTGGAGAGTAGCTCACCCGAGAGGAGGTTTTGTGTTATGGCGATCGCCGTTCAGAAAGAGAAGGTCGAGAAGATTATCGCCAAAATTGAGGAGGATGCCAAGGCTGAGGTAGAAAGAATACTCAACGAGGCTAAAGCGCAGGCAGCGGAGATAAGAAGCGAGGCTGAGGCGAAGGCGAAAGCCAAGAAGGCGGAGATAATCTCCCGCGGAAAGCGTGAGGCTGAGCAGGAGCGCGCCAGGATAGTTGCAAATGCAAAGCTCAGGGCAAGGAAGGCTCTCCTCGACGCCAAGGAGGAGGTTATTAAGGAGGCATTCTCCCGCGCTGAGAAGGCTCTCGCCGACGTGGCGAAGGAGGAGCGCTATCCCGAGATTCTCAAAAAGCTTATTTTGGAGGCTATAGAAACAATAGGTGGCGATGTGGAGATACTCGGAAGAAAGGAGGACAAAAAGATACTCTCCAAGTCGTTCCTCCAGGAGATATCCAAAGAAGCGAAGGTGAAGGTTACCCTAGCCAAGGACACCATCTCCAGCATAGGCGGAGTGGTGGTTCGAAGCAAGGACGGCAAGGCAGAGGTGGACAATACCTTTGAAACTCGCTTAGAGCGCATAAGCGCAGAGCTTCGAAGCAGTGTAGCGAAGGTGCTCTTCAAGTAGGTGGTGCAATGAAGATAAGCGTTATCGCAGACTTTGACACCGTTGTTGGATTTCGCCTGGCTGGAGTTAAGGAGGGCTATGCCGTAAACTCGCCTGAGGAGGCGCTGGAGAGGCTGCGTGAGGTGGTCAAGAAGGAAAATGTGGGGCTTGTGATCATAACAGAGCGTCTGGTGGACAAGATACGCGGCGACGTGGAGAAACTGCTGGAAAAGAGGAGCTTTCCGCTTCTGGTGGAGATACCTGACAAAGCTGGGCCCATAGAGAAGAAGGTGGACCCGCTTAAGGAGCTTGTGCGCCGCGCCGTGGGCGTGGATATAAAGATAGAATAATGGTCATGAGGTGGTAGATTATGGGAAAAATAATCAAAATCGCCGGTCCTGTGGTGGTTGCTGAGGGAATGCGCGGAAGCATGATGTACGAGGTCGTGCGAGTAGGTGAAGAGAGGCTCATGGGAGAGATTATAGAACTCGAAGGTGATAGGGCGACGATTCAGGTTTATGAGGAGACCGCTGGCTTGAAGCCGGGCGAGCCCGTCCAGGGAACGGGTGCCCAGCTTAGCGTTGAGCTGGGTCCGGGAATACTGAAGCAGATGTACGATGGTGTGCAGCGCCCCCTGGAGGTTATAAGGGACGAGACTGGCACCTTCATCAAGCGCGGCGTGGATGTGCCCAGCTTGGATAGGAAGAAGAAGTGGGACTTTACTCCGCTCGTCAAGAAGGGCGACCGCGTGGTTGAGGGCGACTTCCTGGGCGAGGTGCCCGAGACTGAGCTTATAATGCATAAGATAATGGTGCCGCCCGGGATAAGCGGCGAGGTTGTGGAGATCGCGGATGCTGGCAAGTACACCGTGGAAGAGACAATCGCCGTGATTAAAACTGACCAGGGCGAGAAGGAAGTTAAGCTGATGCAGCGCTGGCCTGTGCGCAGGGGCAGGCCATATAAGGAGAAGCTTGATCCAAGCGAGCCCCTCCTCTCGGGTCAGCGCATTATCGATACCTTCTTCCCAGTTGCCAAGGGTGGCACCGCCTCTATACCCGGACCCTTCGGCGCGGGCAAGACTGTGATGGGGCACCAGCTGGCGAAGTGGAGCGATGCCCACGTGTTCATCTACATAGGCTGCGGTGAGCGCGGGAATGAGATGACGGAAGTGCTTGAGGAGTTCCCCCACCTTGAAGATCCAAAGACTGGCAAGCCATTAATGGAGCGCACTGTGCTTATCGCAAACACCAGCAACATGCCTGTCGCAGCCAGAGATGCGAGCGTTTACACAGGCATAACCCTGGGCGAGTACTACCGCGATATGGGCTATAGCGTTGCGCTAATGGCGGACTCCACCTCGCGATGGGCAGAGGCTATGAGAGAAATCTCGGGCAGACTTGAAGAGATGCCCGGCGAAGAAGGTTATCCCGCTTACCTCGCCTCTCGCTTGGCTAACTTCTATGAGCGCGCGGGCAGGGTTATAACATTAGGAAGCAATGAACGCATAGGTAGCTTAACCGTCATAGGTGCTGTTTCCCCGCCCGGTGGCGATTTCTCTGAACCCGTGACCCAAAACACGCTGCGCATAACCAAGGTGTTCTGGGCGCTGGACGCGAGCCTCGCTGACCGCAGGCACTTCCCGGCGATAAACTGGCTGCGCAGCTATTCGCTCTACCTTGACAGCATCTCCACCTGGTGGAAAGACAATGTGGGCGAGAACTGGCTTGACCTGAGAAACAAGGCGATGGCGCTGCTCCAGAAGGAGGCTGAGCTTCAGGAGATTGTGCAGCTCGTGGGTCCCGATGCTTTGCCCGAAAAGGAGCGCATCGTGCTGGAAGGCGCGCGAGTTATACGCGAAGACTTCCTGCAGCAGAACGCCTTCCACGACGTTGACACCTACTGCAGCGCCAGCAAGCAGTACAAGATGCTTGAAGTCATGCTGGAGTTTTATGACATGGCTACGGACGCCGTTTCAAGAGGCGTGGCCGCGAAGGAGATAGCTGAGCTCGAGGTTAAGGACGACATCGCCCGCCTGAAGTATGTGCCCGAAGAGAAGGTGGACGAGGCGATAGCAGAGATACGGAGCAAGATGAAGGCTCAGATAGAAGCCCTCGTGGCTAAGGAGGAGGTCAGGTAAATGGTGGCGAAGAGCACGATTAAGGAGTATACCTCAGTAACCGAGGTTGCGGGCCCCCTCATGGTTGTTGAAGGCGTAGAGGGCGTGGGCTACGGCGAAGTGGTTGAGATTGAGACCCCCCTCGGGGAGAAGCGCCGCGGTCAGGTGCTTGAAGCTCACATGGGCAAGGCAGTGGTGCAGGTATTCGAGGGCACCCGCGGAATAGACACCTCAAAGACAAAGGTGCGCTTCACTGGCGAGACTGTGAAGCTGCCCGTGAGCATGGACATGCTGGGCAGGATATTCGATGGTACTGGCAGACCAATAGATAAGGGACCTGAGATAATACCCGAGGACGAGCTGGATATCCACGGTTACCCGATAAATCCCGCGGCAAGGGAGTTCCCCAGGGACTTCATACAGACGGGTATCTCCACCATAGACGGGATGAACACCCTTGTGCGCGGGCAGAAGCTGCCCATCTTCTCAGGTTCAGGCTTGCCCCACAATGAACTCGCGGCTCAGATTGCGAGACAGGCACGAGTTCTTGGCGAGGAGGAAGAGTTCGCAGTGGTGTTCGCGGCGATGGGTATAACCTATGAGGAGGCAAGCTTTTTCATGCGCGACTTCGAGCGCACCGGCGCGCTGGAGAAGGTTACAGCGTTTCTCAACCTCGCCGACGACCCCGCGATTGAGCGAATAATTACGCCGAGAATGGCTCTAACCACGGCGGAGTACTTTGCGTACGAGCAGGGAATGCACGTTCTGGTTATCCTCACAGATATGACTAACTACTGCGAGGCTTTGCGCGAAATAGCCGCCGCTCGCGGTGAGGTGCCCGGACGAAGAGGCTACCCCGGCTACATGTACACCGACCTGGCCACGATCTACGAGCGCGCTGGCAGAGTAGCTGGAAGCAAGGGCTCAATAACTCAGATGCCTATATTAACCATGCCGGACGATGATATAACCCACCCAATACCTGACCTCACAGGTTACATCACCGAGGGACAGATCGTCTTGTCTCGTGAGCTTTACCGCAAGGGTATCTACCCACCCGTGGACGTGCTGCCTTCGCTTTCGCGCTTAATGAAGGGCGGTATTGGCAAGGGCAGAACCCGCGAAGACCATGCCAACGTGAGCGACCAGTTATACAGCGCCTACGCTGAGGGCAGAGATCTGCGCGACCTCGTGGCGGTGGTAGGTGAGGAAGCTCTGACAGAGAAGGATAAGAAGTACCTGGAGTTCGCGGATCGTTTTGAGCGCGAGTTCGTGGCACAGGGCAGGGACGAGGACCGCGATATAGAGCGCACCCTGGAGATCGGCTGGGATCTGCTGAGCATTCTGCCAGAGCGCGAGCTCAAGCGCATTAAGGACGAGTTCATCCAGAAGTACCACCCCAAGTATCGCAGCAGTTAGGGTGGCGACGATGGCAGACCTTATAGAGGGCGTCAACCCGACGCGAATGGAGCTGTTGAAGCTCAAGACTAAGGTGAAGCTCGCCAAGAAGGGACACCGTCTGCTCAAGGAGAAGCGCGACGCCCTTATAATGGAGTTTTTCAATATTTTGGAAGAGGCGAAGGGAGCGCGGCGCCAGGCAGAAGCCAGGCTCCGCGAAGCCTTCAACGCCTTAATATTGGCTCAGGCGAGCATGGGTGTGATGAAGGTTACCCAGTGTGCCTACGCCGCCAAGGAGACACCTGGGATAGAGACCTACACGCGGAGCATCATGGGCGTGCGCGTGCCAGTGCTGGAGCTCCAGGAGACATCGCGCTCTGTTATTGAACGTGGCTACGGCTTGGCGGACACCACCTCGCAGCTGGACGAAGCCGCGGCGCGATTCGAAGAAGCTCTCGCTGCTGTAGTTCAGCTTGCTGAGGTGGAGCGCAGCATAAAGCTCCTCGCCAAGGAGATAGAGAGCACAAAGCGTCGCGTTAATGCGCTGGAGAATGTGCTCATCCCCCGCCTTGAAGCTACTGTGAAGTACATAAAGATGCGCTTGGACGAGATGGAGAGGGAGAACTTCTTCAAACTCAAGCGCATCAAGGCGATTATGGAGGCGAGGTGAGGGTAGCTTTTTTTAACTTTTTCAACTTACATTCTCTTATTTTGTGGACGAGTTTTAGTATTGCCTATGCAAAAATAGCTTCATTGCCACTGGAGTAGTTCACGTTAATACCTCCTTCTATGTTTTATGAAACGAATCTTCGCCCTGCTTGTCATCCTCGCTTTAGCCTCTGCAGCAGGGAAGTATTATGTTAGTGTGCGTCCAACTCAGGAGGAGCTCAGGGCTTTTGAAGAGATAAACGCTTTCCGCGAAAGCTACGGCAGAGGCGAGATAGCCTGGGACTCCCGCTTTTACCGTCTGGCGAAGTTCAGAGCGCAGGACATGCTGACGAGAGGCTATTTCGACCACGTTACGCCGGAAGGCTACTGCGTGAGCCACTACGCCAGCGAGTACGGCATACCTTACTCAAGCATAGCGGAAAACCTCTACGCAGGTGGAGGCAACGCCAGCGAAGCCCTGCTCTCTTGGCGAGGGAGCAGGGGGCATCGCTACGTCCTGCTCTATCCAGAGCACGAGCGCGGTGCCCTGGCATGCGCTGGCGAGATCTGCGTTTTCCTCGCAGCGGGTGGAGAGAAGCATTGGCGGTGCATGAGCGGCGACGAGGCGGCGCTCTACTGGGATACCGTGCCGCTGCTCCCTGACGAGGTGCTATGAAATTTATAGGAACCCCCCAGCAACCAGTAGATAGCCATCCTATTTATACTAAACCTGCCCTTTGTTACCCCTGAGGCTAAAGACATGGAAGACAGAACCTTTCGCATCCTCGCCAAGCAGATACGAGCGCTCAACCGTCATTTAGCAATAGAGAAGCGCAGCCTGCGCGAACTTCTTCGCGAGGAAAAGCCGGCGATAAGGCTTCGCGACGGCGAGCTTCACCGTTTCAAGCGGGCGGAGCTTGAGAAGCTTGCCAAGCTTGTGCCTGAGCACCTTCACGGCGCACTACGTTTGCCGATTTATATAGAGCTGAGCAGCGACAGGTTTGGAAAGGGCACTGCTCGAATCGCGGGCAGAGCGGAATGCATCGCTGTGGCTAAGATTCTTGAAAAAAGCTGCGAGGGTGAGGAGCTTTTTATATACAAGCCGGAGATTCGCATACTCCGCAGAGAGCTCCCCACGACGACGCAGTATATGTTCACAACTGCGCTGGATTAATTAGCCCTGCTCCACACCTTTTAATTTCGTCCTTATAAAATCCAATATTTCAGAGAAAGCCTTTTCGGGGTCTTCACTGATGTGGCTCTCTTTAACGTTCTCTTTTGCACCTTCGTGAAAATGTTTGGGGAATGTGGTAATTTCGGGATGGTCAGGGGCATTATCCCAGCGATGAATCAACCCGGTCTGCAGGGTGCTCTCCCAGTGGTATGAATAGTCACCGTCAAGGGTGAGCCAGATATCAAGAAAACTGTCATCTAAGAAATAAATACGGAGCTTGTTCGGAAGATTACTCTTCCCTCCCATCAATTTCGTGGATTTTACAATATCTGGATAATCTCTTTCAGCCCTGCGTTTGAGTTTTAGATAAATTTCGAGGAGGGACAATGAATCACCTGAGGTTTTTAAGATAGCCTTTAAGCTCTTCGATGTATTTCTCCTTATTCTTCCAGGTTATGTAATCCTCCCAGGCGGGATGGCTCTCTATATCTTTGGATTTAATCTTCTCATAGAGTTCTTCCTTTGTTGCAACGTCATACTTTTCTCTAAGGTCAGCTATCTCTCCCTCAGACAGTCTGATTTCCTTCTCGATAAAGGAAATAATACCCTTCAAAACAAGTTCTTTTTCCGGAATCCCGAGTTTTTTGCTTATTTCAACTACTGCACTCATCTCTTTACCCTACTATAAATCTCAAATTAACTTTATAAAAAAGGTTTTGGTGGCTACTCTGGCTTCTCTAGCAGCTTTGTCTTGCTCAGCACCTCTCCGCTTCTCGCGTGGGGTGTCCTCACAAGGGCGTCTGTGGCTTTTTCCAGTTCTCTAACCTCGTCGCACAGCCGGGCTGCGCTTCGCAGCAGCTCGTGGGCACCGGCTACTATCGGGATGTACTTCTCCGCCTCCTTGACGACGAAGCACCCCTTAACATTAAGCTCTCCCACCAGCGCCGCCGCCTCGTAGGCAGCCCTCGCCTTCGCCTTGGCGTATGGGTTGGAGAACCTTCCTCTCGCCACAGCCTTGGCGGCGTTTACAACAATGCGGGGCAGATAGTCCTCACCATTCCTGACAGCTGCTATCGCCGCGTCCACTTCTTCCTGCACTAAGCGGAGCGCACCCGTGGCGGCGAGCACCTTGAGCATGTCCGCATTGAAGAGCGCCATCTCCGTAGCGTCTAAAAACTCCCGCCTTGCCCCTATCATGGAGTCCGCAAGGATAAAGATATACCCTAAGCCATACTCCTCCAGCTTCTCCTTCATCTTAACCCCGGGAGCGTCGCCAATTACAATGGCGCGCTTGCCTTTGAGTGCCTCTATCACCTTCTTTGGTCCTGGCGCGCTGGGATTGGGGGTGGTGTACAGTATTAAATCGTAGGCGTCGAGATCAACGCGGGAGAGAAGCTTCTCCGCATCATCTGCCTGCATCTTTGCACCTGTGGAAAACACCTCAACGCTAATATCCTCGCGGTCTGCCCGCTCGTCAAGTAAAAGCTCTAAAACGAGAGAAGTGGCAATATTACCAGTTTTAAGCACTCCTATGTTCGTCATGCTCATCTCTCCTTCACAAGCATCTCTATAGCTTTCTCATGCTTGCCCTGCTCTATCATCATCTTCACTGCTGGCTTAGAGATGCGCTCAAGCGCCGCCTCTATCTTTGCACGCCTGCGCTTAAGCTCTTCCTCGTCAACCTGCACTACAACCTCGCCCTTCTTGGCCTTGCTCGCCTCTTCCTGAGCGATCGCCAGCTCTGGTAAAAAGCCTTTCGATACAAGGAAACTGTAGTACTTGGAGAACTCTTCGTGCTGCTTGAGTGCACGCTTCGCGGCGATTATCGTGGGGGCTGTGCTGTATATTGTACCGGCGCTTCTCATAAGGTCTTCCCTGCTGGTGGAGACGTAGTTCACCGGATACCAGGGCTTATCACCCTGGGTAACGCTCACGGCAGCGTCGACGATACCATGGTCGAGCATGTATTTCAGAAGCGCCGTGGCCACGCCTCCGTCCTGTCCACGCTTCCTTATGCCTTCGCTGGCAGCGCGGCAGGAGAATATGGCGATGTACTGCCCCAGAATGCGCTTCTCAAACTGGTAGCGCCTGCTCCCGAAGAGGTGCTCCTCAATTAAATCTATTGGCAGTGTTGTGCGCGGGCAGAGCGAATAGCATCGCCCGCAGTCTGTGGACTCGCAATCTTTCAGCTTCTGGGGCGTGCCATCTTCGTCTATCTTAATAATCTTCTCTGCACAGCTCGCCTCGCATGCGCCGCAGGTGACGCACAGCCCAGGTTCAACAACATCGCGTATGAGCTCGTCTATGCGATGCTCTACAGTGGTGAGAGAGAGCAGCTTCTCCAGGTCGCGCTCATGCGTTGTATCCAGGTGCATTACCTTGGCGCCCTTCTCCTCTTTCTTCGCCTTGTTCTTCCACGCGCCCTTAAACTTGCGCTTTGAGAGCTTCCTCAGCAGCCCTAAACCTTTATCGCCCTCGTCCACTTCTCTGGTCTCGAGGTAGCCCTCGTGTATGGCACCTTCGACTATCGCCAAGCCGCGCGGCGTCCTCGCTATTACCGTATTCCAGCCCTTGGGAGAGCCCACAGCGCCGACGCTTATGTCCGCGAGCTCAGCGGTGTAGTCAAGGCAGTAGTGGCAGTTTTCACGGGCGAACTTCTTCGCCTCCTTAAGGGGTATCTTGAGCACACCCTCATCGTGGTACCCCAGAAGCTTGCCCTTTATGTCCCACTTCTTTATCTTATCCATGCTAATGCCTTTGCTCTCCACGAGCTTCACCAGCTCGCGGTAGGGGAAGCTCTCCGCACAGAAGAGCCCGAGGGTAACCTTAATCCTGCGGGGCCACTCCTGCTTTGACTTAACCTCAAAAAATTGCGCCTTCCTCACAGCCTGAATCTGGCAGGGCATCCCCACATAGGCCAAGCTCTTAAGAGGCTTGTCCTCCTTAATCACATTGCTCTCCTCGATGAGAGCCTCAAGACTCGGTCTGAGAAAATCCTTGAGCAACATGATACCACCTGCTCACAAGAGGTAAATTATCATGATTTATCATATAATATAAACTTTTCCGTGGGCAAGTGTTGTGGAAAAGCTGCTTTATTATTGTTAAACCCAGAGGTTTTAACCATGGGCATTCTCGATGTCTGCCTCAAGCAGGGAAAGCACATCGCGACGATAATGCTCCTGTGCGAGAACGGCTCCATCGCTGGCGAAAGCTTCGGCTTTGATGACATCGCATACATCGCTGGCTACCGCGATGTTGCCTTCAGGGTTAGGGTGAGGCAGGGCGGAGAAGAAAAGGACTACATTACAAGGAAAATTGAGTTTCACGGGACATCGCCCAGAGTGGCGGTTTTCAGAGTTGAAAAGGGCGAGGAAAAGGGTAAAGAGGTACGCTTACCAGTGAGCGCAATTGTTGAGATAGTAAGTCAGGAGTAGCTACCTGCGCTTCTTATCCCTGCCACCGCGCCTTCTGGGGAAAGATCTGGAGAAGCTTCGCCGCCCCTTCCTGGGAAGAAGCCTGCCCAAGCGATAGTCCAGCGCTGGATAGCGGGAAAGCTCTGCGTCGAACTCCCTACGCTCTATGTGGGGAAATGCGCTGTGTACGCGACGCATATTGTCGTGATGACTCGGCGAGAGCAGGCAGAACGCCTTGCCCTTCGCTCCTCCACGTGCAGTCCTGCCTATCCTGTGGGTGTAATCGTCGCCGTTGTCTGGAATGTCGTAGTTGAAGATGTGGCTCACTGCTGGTATGTCGATACCGCGAGCTGCCACATCGGTGGCGACGAGAATGCGGAGCTTCTCGGCGCGGAAGCTGTTCATCACCCTCTCCCGCTTCGCTTGCGAGAGGTCGCCGTGTATCGCAGCGACGCTCATTCCATGCTTCGCCAAGTTGGCAGCCACAATGCTGGCAACGATCTTGGTGTTGCAGAATATTATCGCTGACTCCGGCTTCTCAGCCTCGAGAAGCGCCTGCAGGAGCTGGAACTTCTCTCCCTCGCGAACCTCAATGAAGCACTCCTCAATCTCCGGCTTATCCTCCTCTACATTGCGAATGTGGAGGTAGCTGCGCATGAAACGCGAGGCGAGGCGCTTTATTTCCGGTGGAATAGTCGCTGAGAAGAGAAGCGTCTGTCTCTCTCTTGGTGTGTGGCGGATTATGCGCTGCACGTCTTCAATGAAACCCATGTCGAGCATGCGGTCTGCTTCGTCCAGCACAAGTATCTTCACCTTCCCCAGCTTAAGCGTGCCTCTGCGCAGGTGGTCGAGCAGCCTTCCAGGTGTGCCCACCACAACGCCTGCGCTGCGAAGCTCACGAATCTGCGGCTCTATAGCTACGCCGCCATACACTGTAGCAACGCGGATGCGCAGGTAGCGCGTTGTCTTAGCTATGACCTCGCTAACCTGAAGTGCAAGCTCCCTCGTTGGGGTTACAACCAGCGCCTGAACGCCAGCATCACGCTTAATCTTCTCAGCGATTGGTATGGCGAAGGCGAGGGTTTTACCAGAACCGGTGGGAGCCTCGCCTATTACATCTCTACCCTCAAGCGCTGGAGGAATCACCCTAGCTTGAATCGAAGTGGTTTCAGAAAAACCAAAATCAGATATCGCCTTGGCAACTTCTTCTTTAAGTTTCAATTCTTCAAATTTCAAAAATATCACCTGTGTTCTCTGCGCATTCACAAAGAGGACTACTGCAAGACTTATTGGAAACCTCTGGCAAGCTTCTTCAGCCTTCGCACGTAGCGCTCCGCTTCATGTGGCGACGCTAAGGTGTCTTCGAGAAAGTTCACTTCCCGCAGGGAGAGCAACCCCGCTTTGTGCGTCTCCCTCTTGTATGCCTCGGTAAGGGGCTCGCCCTGCATCGCCTTTGCAACAGCTTGCGCTGCTGCTTTGCCGCTCCTTATCGCATAGTATATCCCCTCTCCTGTGCCCGGAAATACAAAGCCCCCTGCATCGCCCGCGAAGAGCACGCGCTTTGTCGCAAGCGTTGGCGAAGGCCCCTGCATTGGTATGCGGTGCGCCTCGTAGCGGACAATCTTTCCTCCAGCCAGCTTCTCTGCTATGGGTGAGGTTTTAATGAAGGCGTCGAGCGCACGGCGGGAGAAGGCGCTTCCAAGGCCGCCGATCCCGACCTTAACAGCGCTGCGAAGCGGGGTTAGCCACCCGTAGCCGTAAGAGAAGAAGTAGTACACCTCAAACCACTCACCTATGCGCTCCGCTATTACTTCACCTGGAAGGGCAACGTGATACTGGCACGCAAGGGCAAGTTTCCCATATGCTATACCTAGGCTGCGCCTCGCCACACTGTTCGCCCCGTCGGCGGCGATGAGGTACCTCGCCCTAACCCTCCGTTTGCCGGCGATTAGCTCAACGCAATCGTCGCCCTCCTTTACTGAGGTGACCTTCGCTTGCCTTGGCTCCTGCTTAAGCGAGCGGAGCAGGAAGGCGTCAAAGGTCGAGCGGCGCACCGCCGCGCCCTGCGAGGGAAACCTGCTCTCTACCTTTTCCAGCGAGGGTGAGAATATGCGATAGCCCTTGAGGGGGCGCTCCATAACTTCCTGAGGCAAACGAAGCTCCTCCACCACCCGCCATGGCAAAACGCCTCCGCAGGGCTTGCTCCTAGGGAACTGCGCCTTATCTATAAGCACATAATCTATGCCCAGCCTCTCAAGCTCAGCCGCGGCGCTTGCGCCAGCTGGCCCAGCGCCGAGAACGCACACCTCGTGCATCCGCTAAACTCCTAAATAAGCCTCTTTAACGTACGGATTCTCCAGCAGCTCTTTGCCCCTGCCCTCTAAGGTTATTCTGCCCGTCTCAAGCACGTACGCTCTTGACGATATTTCCAGGGCGCGGTACACATTCTGCGCAGAAAGCAGTATGGTAACCCCCTCTCGATTGAGCCTCTCTATAATCTCAAACACCTTTATCACAACTATCGGCGCAAGGCCAAGAGATGGTTCGTCCAGAATCAGAAGCTTCGGGTTTGCCATTAAGCTTCGAGCTATAGCGACCATCTGCTGCTCTCCACCGCTCAGTGTCCCAGCCAGCTGGGTCTCGCGCTCTTTAAGCTTTGGGAAGATGTCGTAAACCCACTTAAGCCTCTCCTCAACCTCGCCCTTGTTCCTCACCGTGTATGCGCCCAGCAGCAGGTTGTCCAGCACCGTCATCTTTGGAAATATCTCTCTCCCCTCGGGCACAAGCGCGATGCCCAGCTTAACGCGCTCATTCGCGGGTATGTTGGTTATGTCCTCGCCGTCGAAGGTAACCCTGCCGGAGAGTGGCTTGAGCAAGCCCGTTATCACATTCGCTATCGTTGTCTTACCCGCACCGTTGGAGCCGATTATGGTAACTATCTCTCCCTCTCTTACCTCGAAGCTCACATCCCATAGCACCTGAAGTGAGCCGTAGGCCGCATTTACCTTCTCCACGCGTAGCATGTCTAACCCTCAAAACTGTACGCCTCACCCAAGTAGGATTCAATAACACGCTGGTCGCTGGCAACCTCGCGGGGTGTGCCCTCGGCTATCTTCTCCCCGTAGTTGAGCACCACTATGCGGTCGCTCACCCCCATGATTATCCTCATTATATGCTCCACCATGAGTATTGTAACCCCACTATCGCGGATTTTCCTTATCATCTTCACCGCATCTTTGCTCTCCTTCGGATTCAAACCCGTTGTCACCTCGTCTAGGAGGAGAAGCTTGGGCTCAGTTGCAAGGGCACGAGCTAGCTGGAGCTTTTTAAGCTCTCCAACGTTGAGATTTCTAACCTTAACCTCAAACTTCTCCCTCGGGAAGTCCACAAAACGCAGCATTTCTTCAGCTCTTTCCATTGCCTCGCTTCGGTCGCCATTTCTCTTTCCGAAGAGCGCGCCCACCAGCACATTCTCCAACGCAGTGAGCTCCGGAAAGGTTTCCACATTCTGGAAGGTTCTGGTAATGCCCAGGCGGCATATCCTGTGGGGCGGCAGCCCTGTTATCTCCCTGCCCCTGAACACCACCTTACCGCTGTCAGGGCGGTATATCCCGGAGATTATGTTTATAAGCGTTGACTTACCCGCCCCGTTGGGGCCGACTAAGCCAAGAATCTCTCCCTCTCTCACCTCGAAGTTCACGTTCTTCAATGCGACCAAGCCAGAGAAACTCTTGCGTATACCTTGAATCTGAAGCAACGCCATTGGGCTTATCCTCGCTTAGCACGTATAAAAATTTTATCTGCTATGCCTCTGCTCATATCCGCATTTTGGGCACAGGGTGAAGGAGAACTCGCTTCCACAGTAATCGCAGGTCTCGCCGGCACGCTTGTCCGCGCCGCATACGGGGCACACCACCTGCTTTGTAGCGCCGCAGCGGGGGCATTTCCAGATTGCCATAGCATGTTATGAGGCGGAGTTAAATAAAAATTTCACGAGGGTCAAAATTGCTTCACCACATAAGCGAAGAGAAGCTTCGTACCCTTGCGGCGCGTTTCAGCGCAGGGAGTAGGCCATACCAGCGAGAGGAAGCCATGCTTAAGATCTCCCGTGTGCTTGCTGAACGCGAGCCAAAGTATCTAACATACTTTGAGTTGGTGCGTATCGCCGCTTTCGTCGACGCTTCACTAGCCGCGTATGCGAGCGCAAATGAGCCCAACATACTCAAGCACACCACCGAAGAGGCTTTTGCGCTGCCCCCGGAGAAAGCGCTTAGGAAGCTTATTAGCCTGAGCGGCGTCGATGTTAGAGTAGCGTCGTTCGTGCTCAGCCTTCTCGAGCCTGAAGCTTTGCCCTTTCTCAACCACTTCGCCTGGGTGGCGCTCTTTTCCACGCCCAAACTAAGATTTACCCCTGAAGACTACAGCAGTTACCGCGCCGAGATCTCGAAGCTGCGGAAGGGCAAGCGCATCACCGCCTACGAGGTGAGCAAGGCTCTGACGGTGCTGGGGATGGAAAGATGAGGGTGCTCATAAGCATAAAGGACAAGAAAGAGGCAAGCGAGGTTCTGGCAGCAGGCGGCGTGGATATTCTCGACATAAAGAACCCCGGGGAGGGGACGCTGGGCGCCAACAAGCCCTGGGTGATAAAGGAAGTGATGGAGCTTCTTCCGCCTCGCATTGAGGTTGCGGCGAGCATAGGCGACCTAGACTTCAAGCCAGGCACCGCAAGCTTGGCTGCATACGGCGTGGCTCGTTTAGGTGTGGACTACGTTGTCGCCTCCTTCTACGGCGTTAAGACAACAGAGCAGGCGGAGAAACTCTCCAGGGCTTTAAAGCGTGCGCTTGCCGAGGAGGGTGGTGGAGCTAAGCTGATTATCTCTGGCTATGCTGACTACTGGCGCACTGGCAGTGCCAACCCCTTCGAATTTGTGAAGCACGTAAGCTGTGATGTTATTATGCTGGACACCGCAGTAAAGGACGGGCGAAACATCCTGGACTTCGCCTCTGTGGAGAGGCTTCGCGAGTTTGTTGACCTCGCCCATGAACGCGGGATGGAGACCTGCATCTCGGGCTCGCTCCGCATCCCACACCTAGAGCGTGCGGTTAGCATAGGAAGCGATATACTGGGCTTTCGCGGCGCGGCGTGCGAAGCAGGCGTGGTGAAGCGCTCACGAGTAGAGGAGCTGCTCCGCGCACTGGGGAGGTTGTAGCATGGAGTACAGGCTGGCGAGGGCGAATATGGTATGGAAGCGCGAGGGCAAGAGGGTTATCCTCATGGCGAGGGATGGCATATACGTGCTCAACGAAGCTGCGACGAGACTCTGGGAAGAAGTGCACGGTAAAACCATGCAGGAGGTTGAGGAGTTAATAGAGCGGGAGTTTTCAGAGCACCGCGAAGAGGCTAAGCGGCTGCTGAAGCTCTGGATGGAGAAGGGCTTTGTGGAGGAAGTACCTTGGATGTGCTTCTCGTAGAGGTTCCCCACAGCAGCGCCTCGGAGAAGAGGGTGGCGATGCCCCCCTTGGGACTTGCGTACATAGCGGCGATGCTTGAGCAGCGAGGGCATCGCGTAGAGATTCTTGACCTTAACCTGGGGAAAGCGAAGCTTGAGCAGCGCATCGCAGAAGCTGAGCTTGTCGGGGTTTCCAGCTACACACAGAACTACCCCTATGCGCTTGCGGTACTCGAGGCGGCGAAGGAGCAGGGAAAGCTCGTGGCGATAGGCGGGATTCACGCCACCTTTCGCTATGAGGAGGTGCTTAGGCACGGGTTTAACTTTGCGGTTCGCGGCGAGGGTGAACTCGCCTTCGCTGAGCTCGTGTCCCGCCTTGAGAAGGGCAAAGACGTGCGCAGCGTTAAGGGCATCGCCTACCTCAGCGAAGGCAAAGCGAAGAGCAACGGCGTGTGGCGGGTTCGCGACCTGGATGCGCTCCCTCTACCCGCGAGGCACCTGCTCAACCTGAAAGCCTACGCTTTGCCAGGCGCAATAGCGACGTCGCGAGGATGCGCCTACAGCTGCGTGTACTGCTCTTCCCGCGCCATGTCCGGTAAGCTGAGAATGCGCACCCCTGAGAGCGTGGCTCGCGAAGTTGAGCATCTTCGCAGCCTTGGGTTGAGCTCCTTCTTCGTCATAGACCCCAACTTCGCCTACGACAGGAAACGCGCCCTCAGGATATGCTCCCTCGTGTCGAGGTTAGGGATGCGGTGGTACGCGGAGCTTCGCCTTGACCACGTTGATGAGAAACTGATTGAAGCCATGGCGAGCGCAGGCTGCGAGGTTGTGCGCTTCGGTATAGAGAGCGGCTCTCAGGAGGTGGTGGACGCCATAAAGAAGGAGATCGCCTTGGAGAGGCTACTCGACGTAGTTCGTAAGTTTGTACGCGAGGGGATAACGCCGGTATGCGGCTTCATGATAGGGCACCCCTGGGACACTAGGGAAAGCGTGGAGGCTACCATACGCTTAGCCGAGGAGGTGTGCTCGCTGGGAGGCGAGGCTACGTTTGCTGTTCAAACTCCCTACCCCGACACCTACCTGTTCAGGCACGCCTCTGAGCTTGGATTAAAGCTGCGCTCATGCAACTGGTGGGAGTACCACCACCTCAATCCGGTGATTGAAACCTCTCACTTCTCGCAGGATGAGCTCAGAACTTTGCTCTTCGACGCCCTCGCGAGGCTTTATAAGGTTGAAGTACCCAATGTAGCACCACCCGGAGAGGCTCCCGCCATGCTGCGCGTCCTCCCCGGTGTGGAGAGGCGCTCCTTCAGGAGCATAGCCCTAGAAAAGGAGGCTACAGGATGAGCTATACTCCAGACTTTGAAATAGAAGATTTGCTGCCGAGCATGAGGAAGCGCGGGCATGGGAAGCGCGCGCCAAGCTACCCCTCGCTGCGTGAGGCTCTTGAAACGGTGCCAAAGGTGCATGGGCATATATGCACCGCCAGCTACTTAGGTACGAGGATGGGGCACCTTGCAGTGCGCCTGCTTGATCTGAAAAGAAAGCGTGACCTTGTGGCGGCAGTTGAGATTCTCACATGCGCCGCCGATGGTATAGCCGCAGCCACGCAGTGCAGCTTTGGAAGCGGTAGGCTGGTCTTCTTGGACCACGGAAAGTTTGCCGCCATCTTCGGAAACCTCGCCACCGGGGAAGCGCTGAGAATTAAGTGCAAGCCAGACGTTGACGAGGAGCACATCGACTATGGCAAGCAGCTAGAGCAGTTCTATCGCGTTTATGCGAAGGGGGACCTTGAAAAAGCGCTGGCTGAGCGAAAGCGGCTTCAGAAAATAGAGAGGGAACTTATATTAAAGTGGCACAGGATGAGCGACTCTGAGCTTTTTATTGTCACCCGCGTTGAGGTTGACCTCTCGAAGCTCATGTACCCTCTGGATATGCAGTACATAGCCTCGCCGAAGCGCTGCACGGTGTGCAACGAAATTACAGAGGCGACGAGGCTCAGCAATGGCGTGTGCAGGCTTTGCAGCGGTGATTTTGAGATTCGAGAGCTAGAAAAAGTGGAGATATGACGCTGGTTGCGCTGCGCAGGGGTAAAAAGAGGGCGATTCACCTCCCGGTTAGAGTGGAGAGGCTCAGCAAAGGTGAGTATGCGCTTCTGAAGCTCTACTCCCGCGAGAGGCTGGGTAGCTTCACCGGAGCAGAGCTTCCCGAGGGCAATGTGTACATCGCCATAATGCCGAGAGTGGGCAAGGGCAGAGAGTACCGCATCTCAGCGCTTAACCCTCGCGGAGATAAGCTTGAGGTGGAATTCTCCTCCGCGAGCGAAAAGCTTAAACTCGAGCTGGACAACCGTGGCAGGGCTGCGAAACTCTCGCCGAAGCTGAGGTACTCGATTAGGGTGGTGCCCTGGAAGCGCTTTTATGAGCTCTTTGAGAGGCGCAGCATCCCTGCAGAGGATAGCAGGGGGAGGAGGAGTGAGCCCGACGAGCTTGCGATGCGTCGTATAGCCGCCTTCGAGAGCTTGCTCAATCCGCGCACGGGGGAGGTTGTGTTTGACGCAGCCACCGGGATTAAAAGCTATCTGCAAAAGGCGAAGCATAACAACGCCAGGCTGATATGTGGCAATCTCTCAACCACCATACTGAGGCGCGTGAAGGAGTGGCTCAGCTACGGAAGCTTTCTCGCCTACGATGTTGAGCATGCTGTGCCCCTTCGCAATGAAAGCTGTGACTGGGTGATTGTGGACGCTTTGCTCGAGTATGTGGAAGATGCCACGGGAGCGCTCAGAAATGCGGCAGAGCTTCTGCAGCGCGGAGGAAAGCTTCTCCTGCTGGAGCCCATTGAAGCTGAGAAGTGCGGGGACTTCTACCCCCAGGATTTATGGGAGCTTGCAATCTGGCGCCCCATTGCAGATGAGAAGTTCTCAAGGGATGTGCTCTCCGCAACGCTGCGCAGCGAAGGTTTTGAAAGGCTCGCCCAAGTAGAGCTGGAATTCGGGTATAAGATTTACAAAGAGGAGAGGTTTACCCAGCGTATAGCCATGTACAAAAAGGAATGAGGGGCTTGGACCCCCCTTTAAGCGAATTCACCTCTTCATGGGCGGTGCTGCAGGGGGATATTTCTCAGTGGCGTTGTCCATGCCTGGCATAACCTCCATTTCTCTGTGCATTCCTATTTTGACCCCGTGTTTCCCTGCCTCCACATCTATCTCACCCTTCACCTTCGCAATGCCTTTCGCTTTAATTTCCTGCTCCGCGTTAACAACCGCGTGCTTGAAATTTCCGACCACTACGCCCTGGGAGATTTTTATCGCCGCCTCCGCCTGCGCCTTTGCGGCAACTGCTAAGCCAAAAGCTTCCCCGTAGCTACCTTCGCTGAAGGCTTCCTTCGCCCTGTCAAGATGCTTCTTTGCATTTACAACCAGTCTCGCCGCTGCCACACTCCTTCCATCGGTAATCTCACCGGTATTCGCCTCCGCCTGGGCTATCGCCTCCTCCGCGGCTTCTATAGCCGTAGCAGCCCTTTCCTCGAAGTTTACGGCGGTCTCGTTTATCTCCTCTACGCCGTGTTCTCTTATTTTTGCTCTCACCCTTTCTTTAACCATGTTGGGCGCTGGCACCACTACCGCAGCCTTGCATTTGAGCTTTTCAATAGCTTGAGCAACCTCCTCGGGCACTTCTCCAGGCTTAACAAAAAGCATTGGCACGCCTTTAGCCTTGGCCTTCGCCATCGCTTCTTTAATACCCTCCTCATCGTAGCCCTCGGCAATAACCACCTCTTCAGCGGTGCCCCACTCCTGTGCCACAAGCGCAGAGGTGTGGTGCCTGTCCTTGCCTGCGAACCTCTTCACCTTGACATTCAGCTTTACCTCCACGTCTGGCACAGCAACCTCGCCGCCTATCACATACACCTGCGTGGCACCACTCGCCTGGATTTTCTCAATCGCCTCGTCGCTCAGTGTGCCCCAGGGAGTTATTACAATATCTATGTTAAGCTTCTCCCCCAGAGACTGGGCAATCGCCAGATCCGCGGGATTGTCCGAAACTAGGATTATAGTCTTCTCTAACGCATACGCAGGTGCGCTCAGCAGCGCAATCAACACCAGAGCGGAAATTACCTGTCCTTTCATATACAATCCCTCACCTCCTTTTTAGTAATACTTACACCCACTAGATATTTAATATATCTCTGTAAACCTTTGCAACGCGGTTATGAAATATGTGCTAAATGTGCCCATAATGAGATAATAATGCGAATAACCTTTCACTTCCTTTTACAGGGGGATAATTTTGGTGGTTTACAAATCGCAAGGGTAGGGCTCGCCTGTACCATGTTTAAAATTGTTAGGATAGGGATATGGTAGGATGATGATTAGGAGGTATGCTATGAATCTCAGGAAGCTTATCCCCCTACTCCTTGTCGGAATGTTCCTTTCTGGCTGCGCTCAGCCGGCTGAAGAGGTTAAGCCTGAGAAGGAGAGGATTATAGAGGCGAAGGAGATACAGAGCAGCTTCGAGGAGGAATACTCTGCGCTAAAGCAGGCTATCGCAGCAGGCGACGCCAAGTCGGCGGAGGAGCATTACAAAGCTTTGCTTCAAGTTTATGAGAAGGCAAAGGAAAAAGCTGGGGAGCAGCATCTCAGGTTCATGGTGGCTGAGGAAGACCTCACAATGCTGGGAGAGCACCTCCATGCTCGAGACTTCACGAAGGCTGAGCAGGTGATTTCTAACATCGCTGGTAGCTGCGGCGTTAGTGTATGCCACCAACGCAGCGGCGGAGCCATGGCAAACCTGGAGTACGAGTACAGCGAGATTAAGAAAGCCCTGCGTGAGGGAGACATCGAAAAAGCGAAAAGACACTTCCCTGAGTTTAAGAGGTACTACTTTGAAAGCAAGCAGATGGTGGCGAAGTTCCTGCCAGAACTCACCGAAGAGAGGATGAAGGAGGAGTACGTTGTTAACCTGGAGGAAGCGCTGGCAGCCAACGATACAGCACGAGCTCAAGAGGCAATAAATGTAATCTCAGCAAACACCTGCTCCCTTAAAGGGTGCCACAGCATATTTCTTGTGAGGTGACTAATCCTCTTTTTCTATTTTCGCGTCCTCGATAATCACCTTAAAGAAGTACCCAGAGCCAATGTCCTTGTCCGCACTAAGCCTGCCCTCAACGATTACCACGTCGCCAGGCAATATCTTCTCGCTTCCGGTGTAGGTAACAACAATGTCATGGGTGCCCTCGCTCTCATTGCCTGTGCCATCCTGCACGTGAATCCAGGTCCTGCTCATTATGTTGGGGAGTACCTTCACCACAACGCCTCGCAGCTTCACGACCTTGTTGTTAAGCTCCTGCCTCTTTTCATAGAGCTCTTCAACGGTGTAGCCGTCCTCCAGCTTAGTTACGTTTATAACCTTAGGCGGCTCTCTGGCAGGGAGAGTGCTGTGAATTGTACCCGCTAGCATGGGCTCTGGGCTTCCCAGCCTCTCAGCGAGCAGAATCACGTCCAGAGTGGTGTTAAAAGTAGCACTGTAGAAGTCAACCTGAACGTAGGCGTTTGGTACACTAATCTCCTCTCCCACATTAACGCTCTGTTTTGGCAAAGCCACCCACACCTCTCCGGTGCCGTCGCTGAGCTTTATGTAGGTGTACACAGAGGTGTTGGCACTCTCCAGCACCTTCCCTCTCACATTGACGTAGTGGTTGTTGAACTCCTGCGCCCTCTCAAGAAGCTCACTTATTTTCACATCCACAGCAGGTGATACCTCTGGCATATCCACCTGCTGCCCCTCCCCGAGAGCAGCATGCAGACTTTCGCTATCCTTCTGAGCGGTGCAGCCGGAAAGGAAAACCAGCACCGCCACCAGCAGAATTAACCTTCTCATTATATCACTGCCACAATTAAAAAAATGTTTAACAAATGAAAAGTTTTTCTATTACTCCCCCTGTCGCTTTGGAAGCTCCACGATAAAGACGCTACCCCTGGGTTGGTTATCTTCAACCCATATCCTCCCCCCGTGGAGTTTAACGATGCTTTTTGCTATCGCCAGCCCCAAGCCTGTGCCCTTAACTCCGCTCCTTTCAAACCTCCAGAACCTCTCAAAAACGGCCTCCTTATGCTCATCGGGTATTCCAGGACCAAGGTCTCTTACCGTCACTCTCACATATTCTCCCAGATCTTCTGCTTCCACCTCCACCTCATCCCTCGAGTACTTGAGCGCATTTGAGATTAAATTAAGAAATACATCTTTTATCAGCTCATCCACCTCAACTATGATCGTGCCATCCGGAAGCTTCAGCTTTATTCTACTCCCCTCATTGTTCTGAGAGAAAACCTCATGTACAGAGAGTAGAATTTCCTTTAGGTCGCGCTCTTCCATCTGCAGAGCGGTTCCCTTCTCAAGTCTTGCAAACCGCCTTGCATTTTCAAGCACCTCCTCTATCTTTCTGGCATTTTTGTGGATTATATTCAGTATTTCCCTTTTATTCTCATCAGTTTCCCTCTCCTGAAGGAGGGAGGTAAAACCTCCAATTATAGAGAGGTAGTTGGAAAGGTCATGGCACATTATATCCAGAAAAGTCCTCTTCTGATTGTTTGCCAGCTCAAGTTCCCTCATTGTCTGCTGAAGCTTTTCTGCCATTTCTTTGAAAGCCTCCGCCAGTTCTTCGAGCTCGTCTCCGGTATTCACCTCTGGGATGTAGGAGTAGTCACCGTGGCTCAACCTGAGAGTTGCTTCTCTGAGCCTTTCAATCGGTCCCACGATGCTGGCGGTAAAGAATATCGCCACGATAATTACGATGATTATCACATAGAAGGAGTAGGTTATCCCCTCCTGGAGGGTCCTGTCAAGCATTGGCTGGAAAACATCAGGGGGGATTTCCATCTCCTGAGATATCTGGCTGAGGGTTTTGAAGTTGAGCAGTGTTATTCTGGTGCCCACCACGATAATAGGAAGTATGGAGAGGAGGAGGAAGAGTATAAAGGTCTTGTGGAAGAGCCTCAGCTTCATAGCGTCACCCCCTCACCTAGGAGCACAGAGATTAAAACGATGAGCCACGCAGCGTAGGCTACATTTAGGTAGCGAAGCCTGGCTCTGTAGAGACTCTGCATGTCAACGCTCAAGCCTATGCTCGCCATGGCGCTTGCAAAGGCAAAGGTGGCAAAGGGAGATATGAGCGTAGCCACGCTCTTCAGGTTTTCAACGAAGGAAAATAGAAAGGAGAGGATTAAAAAGGGGAGGATGAAGAGGGGAAAGGCAGGCTTCCTTTCAAGGGAATATGGCACGGCTATCGCTGCGAGGGCAATCATGCTTATCCTCACACCTTTGAAGGCAAGGGCAGAGCTGATCACCTCACCCCCAGCGTAGGAGCCTGCTATCTTTACCAGACCTGTCTGGTGGAGGGTTGCTCCACACAGAAAGGCATAGCTCAGTTCGCTCAGATGCAGGATGTCTTTAAGTATGGGATAAACCATTGCACCAGTGAGACCCACGGCGGTTATTATCATGATTGCAATCGACGTGTCCTCGCGCCTTGCTTTGATTAAAGGGGAGAGAATTGCTATGGCAGAAGCACCGCATATTGCAGAGCCTGTGGCGAGGAGGGCTGTTATCCTCTTTTCCATGTTTAAAATTGAGCCCAGAGTCAGAATAACTATAACATATAATGCCATAACCCAAAATATTTCAACAATTCTGAGAGAGCTTGTCATTCCGAAAATGTAAAATGGGATGTTTGCCGAATAAAGTATTATACCGCAGGGAATAAAGAATCTTATGCTCGTATCTAGGGCTTTCTCGCTTATTGCTCCTTCTCCGAGAATCGCCTTCGCCCCCATGCCAAAAAAGAGAGCCAAGAATAGGGCATCTAGGGAGGGGTAGTTGGTGGATACCACGTATGCGAGAAGTGCGAGTGTCATTCCCACTGAAGCACCTTTAACAATCTCCCTGAGATTACTGTAGCCCCCACTATGCATCTGTGTTCCCTGCTTTCACTTTTGACAGCAAGCATTACGAGTTTTAAGTATAAAAATTTTGTCCAGAGTACTAGGTGCTACATCTCCGGTGTTTTGTAAGCAAGATTGGACATCTATAGAGTCAAGCGTAATAGTATAAAACTTTAAAATTAATCAGACCTAATGTTCTTAATTTCCCTTACAATTCCTATTTGACCATAGCTTCGGCAATAGCTTCAATTCCAGCGTTGCGTATTTCGTTAAGGGTTTTCATTTGGCTCATTTTTTAAGAGCCTTCATTAATAAATTTACAGGAATTTTACAGGCTGCATCTGGTTTGTTTATATTAAAATTCAATGGATAGCGCCTTTTAATCTCTTCTCATACCTTGCAAGCACCTTGAAAATCAACTTGGCTGCAAGCACTGGCGTGTAAGCATCGTAGCGAGGAATTACCTCGGTTACGTCAAAGCCCACGAGCTTGCAAGCTTTTATAAAATCCAGAATCTGCAGAAAGTCAAAGAAAAAGAAGCCAGGAGGCTCGGGGTTGCCAACTCCGCGAGCATCCTTCGGGTCGAAGACATCCATATCTATGGATAGGTAGACCTTCCTTCCTTCAACAGTCTTTCTCAGCCTGCTCTCCAGCGCCTCGAGGTTGTAGCACTCATCAAAGGGTATAAAGCTCACACCAAGCCTCTTTGCGTCCTCCAGCTCCTCCCTGCATGCGCTTCTCACACCTACCGCTAGGATGTTCTCGTAGCCCAAGTGCTCCGCAGCACGGCGAAGCACACATGCATGGGAGAAGGGGTTGTTGATGTAATCCTCCCGGAAATCCAGGTGGGCGTCGAAACTCAAGAACAGGGTGTCCTCAGGAAAGGCTTCAATCGCAAAGGCAGAGATAGTGTGCTCTCCGCCTAAAAGTACGGGCACAGCATGATTATCCCGTATAAACCTCACAGTTTCAACAACACGCTTCCTTGTCTCCTCGTTGCTCCCGAAGGAGACCTCTATATCGCCAATGTCCGCTATAGCTAGCTCAAGCAGGTCGAAATCCTCAAGCATGTCGAAGTCCTCGATCTCCCGCGAGGCTTCGCGTATCGCCTGCGGAGCCTCCCGCGAGCCAGAACGGTAGCTCTCACTGGAGTCGAAGGGTATGCCAGCTACGACGTAGCTTGCCTCCTCAACACCAAGCTCCCTCCTCCCGAAGGTAGAAGGAAGGGAATAAACAGTCACCTTAGCGCACCCTCGTTAACTTACGCCTCTCCATCGCTACTATGTATTCAACCTCCACGCCTTCCTTAAGCTCGCCTTCGATATCATCTGGTGCAGGCATCTTGGTTTCAAAGGTCTCATAGGTCTCCATGTCCATTATCTGCACCGTATCGCCCATTATCGCAAGCACCTGTCCCACGCGCTTGTCTATTATTGGAAACTCTACCTTCGCATCCACAGGTGCAACCAGGGTGCGCTTAACCCCGTCAAATATGCCAATACCAACAACGTTTGCCTTCGCATGGCCGTGCTTGCCTGTCTTCGCAGTGGTATAGCTCACTACCTTGCAAGGTTCGCCATCGATGACCACATACTTGCCAACCTTGATTTCCCTTACCTCTCCTGTTCTTGTGCTCATTCTTTTCCTCCTCTCAGCTTTATGTGCGATTTAAAGAGAAAGCCCTATAAAAATTTTGTGCAGCGTCGCTCACCAGCGAAAGAGCTCCCTCTTAATCCGTTCAACGCGGGTGGCGAGGTGCTCTACCTGATGTGTGTCCAGCTTCCTCAGCAGCGTTAGGCGGTGCTTCTCCACCACATGTACGCCAAGCTGGGAAAGGTAGTGCTTGACCTTTTTACCTATAGCTATGCCCGCGCTGTCTAGGTCAACGAGCAAAATAACCCGCTTGTATGCGTGGCTTATCTCCTCGCAGGTTTCAAACAGTGGCTTGCCGTTGCATGCGCAGAAAAACTCACCGGTTATTCCCAGCCTCTCAAGGGCGAGAATGTCACGCTTGCCCTCCACTAGGATGGGCGTAGTGAGCGCCTCCTCGCGCAGCTCTTCTATCTCTTCCAGTATCTTCTCAAACTCTTCCAGGTTCATAGCTCCCTATCTATAACTTCTAGCACCACATCTCTCGGGAGTCTTACTCTCAGGGTCTTCTCCCGAGAGTTATCTCCCGTCACAATATTAACATCACCCTTGGAAACTCCAAAAAGGGAGGCGAAGAAGGAGATAAGGGCGCGGTTAGCTTCGCCAGCTTTCGCTTTCGCAGCCACCTTTACAGAGAGCCTCTTTCTCCAGGCGTCATAACCTGCAATTTCGGTCTTCTTGGCGTTGGGAGATACTATGACGTCTATAAAACTCTCCCCGCTCTTGCTGCGAACCGCTTCCTCCACGCCCATAAAACTTCACCTGGGATTCTCCCTGAAAAACCTCTCGAGGCATTTAGCAAGTAGGAAAAGTGCTGCTTCATGCTCCTTCTTTTTTCTGTGGATATGGTATGGTCTCACAGGGTTCTTCTCATACTCCTCAAAGCAGGACAGCGAGGCACCGCCCTTCTCGAGGAACACCTTAATCCTCACAAGAAAGTCGTGAAGTAGGACAACCTCATCCTTATACATTCCATCACCGCAACGCTACTTTGCTCAAGATTCACAAGGTAAAAAGCTCAAGCCTTGCGATGCACTACAAGCACAGAGACGCGGGCATGCTTTACTATGTGCCCAGAAAGGGAGCCTATTAGCTCTCCGAGTATGCCCCTCCAGCCAGAGTCGCCCAGAATCACGAGGTCTGCGCCGATTTCCCGCTTCTCGAGCAGTATTTCCTCCTCTGGTATGCCCTCTCTGAATTTGACGCTTGCTTTAACACCCTCGCTCTTAGCGAGCTTGATAATCTCCTCAGCAGCCTCGCGCTTCTCCGGGTAAAGCTCCATAATCTCCTCGCTGCTCAGGTGAAGGCGGCGTATCGGGTATATAAGCGGCTCAGGTAGCACATACAGGAACTCAAGAGGTACGTTTAGAATCTTTGCAAGCTCTATTGCACGTCTGACAACAGCCTCGCGGTAGCGGGGCAGGTTAACACAGGCGAGAATCTTGGTGACCTCCGCCTTCCGCTTAACCACAAGCGTTGAGGTCTTCATATTCTCCACTATGTGTGTGGCGTTGTCCCCCAGCAGGTGTTCTGTTATACTGCGCGTTCCGTGGGAACCTATGACGAGGAGGTCGTACTCTTTGGAAGCCTTAAGTATCTCCTTGGCGGGGTTGCCATGCCTCACAGTGAGCTCAGCCTTTACCCCAAGCTCCTTTAGCACTTTGCCTGCGCTGCGCTGCACCTCAGCAACGGGAATCTCCTCTTTCGGGTCCTTAACCACCAGCAGCGTTACCTCTGCACCATAGCCCTTCGCAAGTCGCGCGCCTAGGCGAATCGCGCGCAGAGCGTGGTGCGAGCCACCTGTGGCGAGGAGTATGCGAAGCCTGCGCTTCACAGCAGGATACACCGCCCTCTCCTCTATTACACCCTTGGCTGTGCTCAGGGTAATGTTCAGGGTCATTAAACCTGCAACTGAGAGGATGAGGTAACCTGCGTAGGTGCTAAGCACAGGAATGGAAAGGCTGACAGCGAGCTGCTTCATCACCACGCTGATTGCGGCAAATAGTATTGTTAAAGCGAAGTAGAAGCGTATCTTCATACCGCGCACATAGCTCGTTGCCAAGGCACCAATCTGCGCCCCTATCGCTGAGCCGCACACCATCACCGCAGCGGCAACTATCTCCACTCTTCCCTCCGTGGCATAGAGGAATGCACCAATGGCAGAGGAGAATATTATCTCGAACAAATCTGTGCCTATCGCGATGGTTGTAGGCACGCCCAGCGCGTATATCATCGCAGGCATGCGTATAAATCCGCCGCCAACGCCGAGGAAGCCGGCGAGAAAACCGGTGATGAAGCCCACCAGCAGAATTGCCCACAGAGAGATGGACTTTATTTTCGACTGTGGCAGGGCAACCTTCGGCGGGAGATTTATTCGGTGCACCATCTCAGAGAGCTTGCTACCCACACGCTCCGTCACCACCTTCTTCTCCTCTCCCGCCTCCTCTTCCTTCTTAAACTTCCAGTAGTCGAAGAGCATGTAGGCGCCCGTTCCACCAAGGAGCAGAATATAGATAGACCTCACAACGCTGCCCACTTTGCCAATCTCCTCCAGGTAGAGCACCACCTCTTTGCCCACCTCCACACCTATGGCGGTGCCTATAATCATAAAGAACCCCAGGCGCAGATCGACGTTGCCCAGCTTCCGGTGTTTAAAAGTAGCCACAATGGAGTTGCCCATTATCTGCGACAGGTCTGTGCCTATGGCATAAGCCATTGGAAAGCCGAAGATGTTGAGCGCAGGCGTGACAATAAATCCGCCCCCAATACCAAAGAAGCCGGCGAGCACGCCTACACAGAAGCCTATCGCCAAGAGCAACCAGCCGCTTATCTCCACTTCAGCAAGGGGTAAATACATGGCATCACCTTAATGATGTGGAATTTCCTTCACCTCTATGCCTAAAATCCTGAACACCAGCTCCAAAAACAGCGCAAGGAGCAGCCCCTCTACCAGTATTATCGCCACCACTATTAATCCATAAAGCGTGGGATTTTCGCTGCTTATCTCTGCAAGCGTTTCCAAAAAGCCGCCAATCACCTTCCCACCTTTTTAAATTTTAAATTTTTTAGTATATAAAGTTTGACTTTCAAAGCACAGAATGGTATTCGTGTGCACAACCATCTACATGCTACAAATTTAACAGTCTTAGACAGGTTTTGAAGAGGAATAGCGCACTGCGGGAAAAATTGATATCGCAACACAATGTTAGAATAAAACCATGCAAAAGGTTTGTCTACCTTGCCATTACATGCTTCTCTTCAGTATGTTTAGGCAACCTATCTTGGCGAGGTGAATTAATGGCGTGGAGTCGCTCACCACAAACATCCCTTATTGGCTTGAGTAGTGCTTCTAACATGTAGGCATCAAAAACGAGGTATTAAGAGTAGCAAACCTCAAAACCAACCATGCGGATATGCGGGGGGTGGGATTCGAACCCACGTAGGCACTTAGCCAGCAGATCTTAAGTCTGCCCCCTTTGGCCTCTCGGGTACCCCCGCGGGGGTTTAACGTTAGCGGAGCTTCGTCATCCGGAACTTTAGTTCCGGGTAACCTTCATGTCGATAAATAAAATTAAAATTACTTTGCTGCTTCTTGATTCCATAGTTTCAGAAACTTCTCCCTGCTTATCAGCAGGTAGTCTGGATCGCGGGAATGGATTTCCAGCGTCACTCTGCCATTGTAAAAGCTTTTAAGCTCAGGCAAAATGCGCTCCCACTCTATTGCGCCAGCGCCTATGGGCAGGTGGAGGTCGTCTTTGAGATTGTTGTCGTGGGCATGCACATGCACAATGCGATGACGAAAGGCGCGAATAAATCTCAGCACCTCCTCGCTGGTTGCGCCTATGTGTGCATGCCCCACGTCGAGCACCAGTCCAAGCTCGGGCAGAGCTTCTAGCACCTTTGCGACGCTCTCCGCGGGGAAGCTGCGCAGATCTGAGTTTTCAATGCAAAGCTTTATCCCAACCTCCTCTGCAAAGGCAAGCGCCTGGTGAAGTGCTGAGATATGCATCTCCAGCTGCTTCTCCCTGAAAAACTTTGGCAGCCTGTGGAGGTGCAGCCCAGCGAGGCGGGCGTCGAAGGCAGCGGCGACGTCAAGCGCCAAGTGCACCTCTTCCAGAAATGCATCTCTTACTCTGGTGTAGGGGTGGGCAATCTCAAAGTACCAGGGCAGGTGCGCCACCACTTCAACCTTGTAGCCCTCGAGTATATCTCTGAGCTCCTGTTCTTTCTCCTTAAGCAATTCAGGCGTAGCTTCAGGCGCCTCAATTGCGAGCTCCACAAACTCAAAGCCATTGCTGGCGATAAACCTGACCTGCGCAGTAACCTCTTCGCCCGGGTTGTTCATAGCTCCTAGCTTCATTCTTGCACCTCAAGCATCTCAAGTATTCGCGAGGTGAGCTCATCTCCATAGCGTGCACCTATATCACGAAGCTCCCTCTTGAGCTCCTCAAGGCTTATGCTCCCGGAGGCGAAATCTTCAAGCGCTGTGATTATCTCACGATTTTTCTCAATCTCAGCCTCTAGCTCGCGGTTTCTCTCCCTGAGCCTCTCTATGATTATCCCCACGTCCATCATCGCCTCATCCTCGCGGTTATGTTATATCTCAGTCAATGCCTGTTAAAACTTACGGGGGCTAAGTTTTATCTACTCCTCGCCGAATTTAATCTCCATGAGGATTGACCTTCATGTGCATTCGGTGTATTCCAGAGATTCCAGCATGAGGATTGAGGAGATAATAAAACAAGCAAAAGCTAAAGGCTTGGACGGCATAGCCATAACCGACCACGGCACAGCGCGAGGCGCGCTTGAGGCAAAGAAGCTTAGCAGCGAGGACTTTGTGGTTATTGCCGGCGCCGAGATAAGAACAGACCGTGGTGAAGTGCTGGGTTACTTCCTTCAGGAGGAGATTAAATCCAGGGAGTTTTTTGAGGTGGTAGATGAAATCCACTCTCAGGGTGGCTTTGTGGCTGTGCCTCATCCCTTCGACCCCTTCCGCATCTACCGCCTTCGCGGGCTGAGTGAGCTTTACGCTTACGTCGATGCCATTGAAGTTTTCAACTCCCGCTGTGCGATGCAGGGCTCAAATCGCAAGGCGCTTCGCTTCGCTCTGGAGCATGGGCTTAAGTTCACTGCTGGCAGCGACGCTCATACCTATGCTGAGATAGGCAGCGCGGGCGTTATGGTGGAGAGTGTGGAGGATATAATAAAAGGCAAAGTTGATATCTTCGGCACACCCGCCGGCTTTATGAACCTGATAAAAACAAAGATTTATAAGACGCTGGGGAGAAGAGAGTAGCATGAGCGAGAAGCTTAAGCGCATCGCTGCAGAGAGCGCCGTGAAAGAAGTTAAAGATGGCGACGTCGTTGGCTTGGGGACGGGTTCGACGACGTACTACGCGATCCGCGCTCTTGGGGATAGGGTTCGCGAGGAGGGGTTGAGCATAAAGGCAATTCCAACAAGCGTAGATACGCGAATTCACGCCCTTGAGTTTGGGATACCCATAACTACCTTCGAGGAGTTTGATCAGGTGGACATCGCCATAGATGGCGCTGACCAGATAAGTGAGAAGCTTGAGCTGGTTAAGGGCGGCGGCGGTGCGCTCTTCCGGGAAAAAGTAGTGGCGAGCAATGCCAAGCGCTTCATAGTAATAGCGGACGAAAGCAAGCTTACCAAAAGGCTGAGCATGCCCGTGCCCATAGAGGTTCTACCCTTTGCGTGGCGCGTTGCAGAGCGGGCATTGATAAAAATGGGAGTAAAGAGCGTTGCCATGCGCCGAGCTAAGGGCAAGGTTGGCCCCTTAATAACCGACAACGGAAATTATATTCTCGATGCAGACTTCGGGGAAATCTCTGAGCCAGAGAAGCTGGAGACTGAGATAAATAAAATAGTGGGCGTACTTGAGAACGGACTTTTCACCAGCAGCATGGTGAGCGAAGTGCACCTGGGAACAAAAGAGGGGGTAAGGATACTCAAAAAGTAAAAAACCTAGGGGTTCGACTGCACCCCTGTTGCGCTTTCTTCGGCGTCTACAAGACCATAGCCGTAGAAGTTGTCTCTGCCACTTGCGCCTAAGTCGTCTGCTGTGCTTTGAAGCCAAGTTCTAACTTCAGCAGGTTCCCAGGCACCGTTTTTGTTGTAGTCATAGTCCGGGGCGATTTCGGTTATGTTTGTGGCAAGCACTAGAGCCACAGTACCTGAGACGTGGGGACATGCCGCAGAGGTCCCGCTATGCGTTTCATATCTTCCACCTCTCCAAGTGGAGCGAACCTCTACGCCGGGTGCGGATAGCTCTACCTCCTCACCCTCGGCGCTCCAAGTAGGGGTGCCGTCCAGCACGTCGGTTGCTGCAACGGCAATCACACTGGAATATTTGGCTGGGTACTCTACTTCATTTGTTTCCGGATTGCCGTCTCCGCTGTTGCCTGCGGATGCAACAAGAACAACGCCAGTGGCGTACGCTCTGTCAACAGCATCGTGAAGCGCCTGAGAATCCGAACTGGAGCCGAGACTCATAGATATCACATCTATTCCATTCTCAACGGCCCAATCGATACCAGCAATGACGTCGCTCACATATCCCCTACCTGTTCTGTCCAGCACTTTCACCGCATAGAGCCAGACTTTTGGCGCCACGCCGAGTACACCAATCTCGTTATCCACCGCCGCTACTATGCCAGCCACGTAGGTACCATGCCCGTTGTCGTCGTCCCACTTATCAGGGTTAGCAGGCTTCCACCAGGGCTTTGAAACGAAGTTGACCCCGCCTTTAATATTCTCCTGTAGGTCAGGGTGGTCCTTGTCTATGCCCGTATCCAGAATTGCAACCTTTATTCCTGAGCCAGCATTTGCTCCTTCGTCTATAGCTAAGTCTCCATCTCTATCCCATACAAGCTCAGCGTCTATCCTGTCCACATTCCACTCCAGAACCTCTACAGGCTGAGTCTTCTCTTTGCCTTCTGCCCACGGAGGCTTGGCAACAATCGCATCCTCCTCTATGTACGCCACCGCGGGGTTCCTCTCCAGAGCGGCAACCGCTTTTCTGGGTAAGCTTGCAGCTATCCCAGGGATTATTTTGTAGGAATACTTTACCGCTCCGCCATGTTTCTTTATCAACGCTGGATCAGGCTTTTCCTTAAAAACAACTATTACCTGCACCTTTTCTGTATTAGCTGGCTTTGTCACAGTAATTCCAGTTACCCATACCCCCACTAGAAGTACAATTACCAGAAGTAATGATTTACTAAACAAATTATTCAACTCCTAAACAATAAAACCTGTTGTATGTCCCCCTACAGTTCCTCCAACAGCTCTTCAAACTCCGCCAGGTGCCACTCTTCTTCGCGAAGGATGTGCTGCAGCTTCTCCTTCACCATCTCATCGTCTATCGCAGCGATGTGCTCCTTGTACATGGCAATCGCTTCTTTCTCAAGCTCCACCACGCGTCGAACGAAATCTCTCGCAGAATCGCCCCCGAAATCAAGCTCTCGGTGGGTCATCGCGGGTTTGCCGCCCAGCTCCACGATGAGGTCAGCTAACCACTCCGCATGCCTCATCTCGTCAAAGGCTATCCCTTCCATATCGTGCCCTGCCTTGCAAGCTTCACCCAGCGCAATGGTAGCGTTGCGCATGTAAACGAGAATTGCCTCAATTTCACCGCTCAAATCCTGATTCAGAAACTCAACTATCTTATCTCTATCCATAATTTATCCTCCCCCTAAATGCTATGCTTTTTTAGGGCAGGTATATTCCGCAGTCAATCTTTATATTTAAAAATCCTAGTTTAAATAGCTTGGCATGATTCTAAAGAAAATGTGTTGAAGACTTCAAACAGGGCTACGGCGGGCATAACGTGGGGGGAAACTATTTATGGTTTCCAGTAGAATATAACTAGAGGGAGGTGAAGGGAATTGAAAGTAGAAAGCTTGGTTACTAAGGAGAAGAGGGAAATAGAGGCGAGAAGCGACTCTGAAAAAACAATAGATCCTGCAAATCTGGAGATGTTTGAGATTGCTAGGAAAGCTGGTGTTGAGACAGCCTTCGACCGCGTGGTCAAGCAGGAGCCCAAGTGCCCCTACTGTTTCTCTGGCTTGAGCTGCAGAAACTGCGCCATGGGGCCATGCAGAATCACCGCCAAGGCGGACCGCGGTGTGTGCGGCGCAACCGGCGATGTGATGGTGGCGAGGGGGTTGCTTAGGAACATTCTGGGCGGCGCTGCCTCGCATGTGGACCATGCTCGGCACGTGGCGCTTACCCTGCTCCATGCAGCGAGAGGGGAGGCGCCCTACCAGATTAAGGACGAGGCGAAGCTCCGCAACCTCGGCACTATGCTGGGCATACCCAACGCGGAGAGCATGGAGGTTAATAAGCTTGCGGAGCAGGTAGCAATGCGCGCCCTTGAAGAGATAGGAGCTACGCATGCGAACGGCGGGACATGGATAAAGATGCACTCTACGCAGGAGCGCCTTGAGACGTGGTCTAAGCTTGGGGTTCTGCCCGAAGGCGGAATGCTCCCAATACTCGAGGGCATGCACCGCACCAGCATGGGCAATGACGCAGACCCGGTTAACCTTATCCTGGGGTGCATCAAGGCTGGCTTGGCGGATGGCTTTTACGGGCTGCATATGAGCACAGATTTGCAGGACGTGCTCTTTGGCACACCTAAACCCAAATTCAGCGAGGCAGGAATGGGCGTGCTCGAAGCGGACTACGTGAACATAGCCTGCCACGGGCACGTGCCAATACTCAGCGAAAAGATAGTTGAAGCTGCGGAGGCGCTGCAGGAGGAGGCTAAAAAAGCCGGAGCTAAGGGGATAAACGTCGTTGGGATATGCTGCACCGGAAATGAAATTCTGGAAAGACAGGGCATACCCCAGGTGGGCAATGAGCTCAACTCTGAGCTGGTTATTGCCACCGGCGCCCTAGATGCGATGGTTGTAGACTACCAGTGCATCTTCCCTGCCCTCGTGCCGGCAGCGCAGTGCTTCCATACCAAGATTATTACCACCGCACCGATAGTGAAGATTCCCGGAGCAGAGCACATAGAGTTTGATGAGAAGCGCGCCGACGAAGTAGCTAAAGAGATTGTGAGGCGGGCAATAGAGAACTACAAGCAGCGAGACCCGAGTAAGGTGCACATCCCGAAGTTTAAGACAGAGCTTCTCGCTGGCTTCAGCGTCGAAGCCCTGCTGGAGGTACTCTCCAAGATAAATAGTGAGGATCCGCTTGCTCCGCTCGTGGAAAGCATAGCAAATGGCGACATTAAAGGCGCAGTCGCTATAGTTGGCTGCAACAACCCGCGCGTGCCCCACGACCTTATGCACGTTGAACTTGCGAAGGAGCTTGTCAAGCGGGATATACTCGTGCTCGCTACCGGCTGCGCGGCTCACGCACACGCAAAGGCAGGGCTTATGAAACCAGAGGGCTACAAGCTAGCGGGCGAACGCCTGCAGCGCGTGCTAAAGGCTCTGGGTGAGGCCGCCGGCTTAGAGGCTCTCCCGCCAGTGCTCCACTTCGGCTCCTGCGTTGATAACTCGAGGATAAACCAGCTTCTCAAGGCGCTGGCTGAGAAGCTTGGCGTGGCGATAAAAGACCTTCCTGTAGCTGCAAGTGCGCCGGAGTACAACACAGAAAAGGCGCTCAGCATCGGCACCTGGGCAGTAGCTCTTGGAGTAACAACGCATGTGAATCCACTGCCGCGCATTACAGGCAGCGAGGTTGTCACCAACCTCCTAACAAAGGATGCGGAGCAGCTTATTGGCGCGAAGTTTATCCACAGCCCAGACCCCAAGGAAAGCGCTGACATGATAGAGGAGGTAATACTGGAAAAACGCAGAAAGCTGGGACTGCCAGCCTAACCTTTTTTCTTTTTTAATTTTTATCTTGAAAAACAGAAAAAGAAAAAACAAAACTACAGGCTTCTGAGGAACTCCGCTATGGGCTTCTCTGGATAGCTCTCAGAAGCCTCTATTGTCAGGAAGGGTACATCTACGGCTTCGCGAATCGCCTCGTAGCTGTTGTAGGTGCACGCATGCCCGAATGGATCCTGGCGGTGGTATATAACAGCGTCAACATCGTAGTGTTCCACCAGCTTCCTGAAAAGCTCCGCATCTTCTTCAGCGGTGCCCAAGCCTGGGTGCGTGGCGTACCACTTCGCAAGCGTTGTCAGGGCGTCACCCTTTACCTTTATCTCCTCCATGTGGGCGGTGAACCTCTGGAAGGGCCACGCGGCAGTGACTATGCCCCCGTTGTTCTCTATCGCCGAGAGGAACTCACTCCTGAAGCCTCCGGCAAGGAGAATCTTCTTGCCCTCATACCCCTCGCCGCGCTCCACGCGCTCGCGAAGCTCCCGCTCCAGGAGGTACATCACGCCAAGAAGCTCCTCTGTAATGCCGCCTATGTAGTCGGTGCATATAACCTTCAGATTGTAGATGTCAAAACTCTTGAGCGGGTGGGGCTCAGCCTTAACCAGCTCGTCTATCTTCGCAAAGATGCGCGTAACCTCATTGGTAAGCTCAATGCTGCGCAGCAGCTTCTCCTCGGTTATCTCTTTGCCTGTGAGCCTCTCCAGCTTCTCCTTCAGGAAGAGGAGCTTCTGATAGATCGCCTCCTCCCGCTCCTTCCTCGGTAAGCCTGCCTCAATCTCTATAAAATCGAAGTCCCATTCGCTTCCCACGTCTTTCAGCAGCTTTATCCACTCAGGATCCTTGGGGGCGAAGTCTGTAACAACCCAGTCGTATCCCGGGCATGCGCCGAGAATCGGCGAACCAGCACCGCCGGCGATGTACCTGCAAACGCACTCGCCCACGCCAAAGTGGTATATGTACTTATACATCTCATACTTGCCTTCTATAATCTTGCGGTTCAGGTCCTCGCGGCGCTTGTATATCACAGTGAAAACATCCGCAGCCCGGAAAATCTCCATGGGCGAGTTTGAAAGAGTGCCTACCACCTTGCCCCCCTTCTTAATGTGCTTTGCCCAGCGATCCCAAACGCTGGCGTTGTACTGGTAAAGCTTCTTTATCCCCTCAAGCTCCTTAATATCACTGTATAAGGGCATCAACTTTTCATCCACAGAAAGTGCGGTCCTCGAAAGCATACCTACCACCTGTAAATCTACTTGTTTCTTAAGTATATTTATAATTTTCGCGAAGCACAATTTAAATTTATTTTAACGCTTCTGGCGGTATCCATGGGCAAACTCTCTATCGTAGAGCTTAGAGCTTTGCCTGTGCTCTTCCAGAAAGTCTCCCACCAGGATAAGCGCTGTCCTGTCTATGCCTTCTTCCCTCACTCTGGCAGCAATCTCACCCAGCTTACCCCTAATCACCTTCTCATCTTCCCAGGAGGCGCGGTACACCACCGCTGCTGGGGTATCCTCCCCGTAGCCTTGGAGGAGCTTTTCCACCACATCCTCTATGCGGGAAGCGCTCAGGAATATTGCCATGCTGGCGCGGTGTTTCGCCAGCTTTGCTAAGTCTTCCTTCTCTGGCACAGGGGTTCGTCCAGAAATGCGGGTTAAGATGACCGTCTGGCTCACCTCTGGCACAGTGTACTCCACGCCCAGGCTTGCAGCCGCTGCAAGGAAGGAACTAACCCCCGGCACAACCTCGCACTCCACGCCTCGCTTCCGAAGCTCCCGAATCTGCTCTGCAATGGCGCCATAGATGCTCGGATCACCGCTGTGGAGGCGGACTACGAGCTTCCCCTGCCTTGCTGCTCGCTCCATAACCTCTACTATCTCCTCCAGGCTCATGCTCGCGCTGTTGTAGAGCTCAGCATGCTCAGCAAACTTGAGCACCTCTGGATTAACCAGCGAACCTGCGTACACCACCACGTCGGCGTCTTCTAGAAGCCTTCTCGCCTTAAGCGTCAGCAGCTCTGGATCACCCGGCCCTGCGCCTACGAAGTACACCTTCACTTGCGGAGCCCCCTCAGCAGTATCATGGAGAGGTAGTCCACCTCTTTACCCTTAAGCGATTCTAAGTCGCTGGAGAAGAAGGCTTCGCTTCCGCACTGCGCCACGAACACAGCGTTGCTGCTCAGTCCTGCACGCGATATCTTCTCCGCGATGGCGTCAAAGCTCCGGGAGACCTTCATGAGCACCAGGGTGTCGAAGTTCTGGGCGAGAAGCTCAAGATTTTCCAGACCATAAGCCGCGGGTACCACGGCGAGGCGCTCACTTCCCGAGACGAGAGCAACGCCCAGATTAGCGGCGCACGCTGTTATAGAGGTAATGCCGGGCACAACCTCAATCTCCACCTCTGGATGCGCTGCCTTAATCCTCTCCATGACATAGGCAAAGGTGGAGTAAAAGGTGGGGTCGCCGATGGTAACAAAGGCTACATCCTCGCCTTTCTGGAGTTCTTTATATATCGCTTCGCTCGCCTCTTGCCACGCCTTTTCCAGAACCTCGCGTTTTTTCGTCATGGGGAAATGCGGTCTGAGAACCTTAAACTCGCGGTCAACCGCTTTCTTCACAATCTCCAGAGCCTTGCCTCCTCTGCCGGAGTCCGGGGCGCACAAGACATTAACCCGCTCCAGCACATTCTTGGCTTTAATGGTCATGAGCTCAGGGTCGCCAGGTCCAACGCCAACGCCGTAGAGCTTTCCGGTCATGATTTAAGAAGGTAAGGTGGCCTTTATATCCTTTTTGTGAGTTAATGCTCTTTTGCTCCTCTGGGGCACGTGTACCACTGGTGAAGAGAAGTAGACCAAGGATAGACATTAACCATTTAAGCGACAAAGCGTCATTGTTGACTCTAGCTATTTATACATCTAAAGCAGAATTGTATCTCATGACCAAAAAGCTCAGTATAAAGCTTGGATTTATTATCCTTATCATTGCCTACTCTCTGAGTTTCTTTCTCGGCTACTTGCTCATGCCCTACATGCCCAGTCAGAGTTTGACCGACTATCTCACCTCACCTCTTTTTATCCTCATCCAAGGTACTTTTTCAGTGTCTCTGCTCCTACTAACGTTCCTTATTGCAGGCAGGCAGAAGTGGCGAGCGAGGGATTTTGGATTCGGGGCAGAAAGAAGGACGGTTGCCTACGGCGCAGCCCTTGGGCTTGGGATGTTCCTCATTGAAAGGGTGAGCTATCACTTTCTCCACGATTACATTGGTGAGAGCCAGCTTCAGCGTGCCCTCGTGGAAGCAGCAAAAAGCGAGCAGGGATTGGTGGTCATGCTGTTAGTGGGCGCCATCCTTGCCCCTCTGAGCGAGGAGGTGTACTTCAGGGGCTATATGCTCAGCGCCCTTGCTAAAAGGTTTGGAGAAAAGGCGGGTGTTGTTCTCAGCAGCGCTTACTTCGCGGTGGTGCATTTGGATGCCAGAGCCTTCTTCCCCATCTTCGTCCTGGGCGCCATTCTCGCTTTTGCCTATTTGAGAACGCGCTCCCTCACCCTTGTGATAACTGCCCACATGGTGATAAATTCGACGACGTTTCTGCTGAGTTATATTGGGGTTGAGGTGTAAGGGATGAGCTTCCATAATTCTAAACCATCCAACATAAGCGCAGATGAGTAAAAGCTTAAATAATAATGAGATAAAAAACTATTGGAGGAGGGAAGGTGTGAAATGAGTGATAAAAATGAAAAACTTTCATTTGAAATAGAAAAATTAAAATTTGAATATGAAAGACTTCACACCGAAAAAATCAAAAATACAAATATGAGTTATCAAATGATGGCCATTTTCATTCCAACCTCGGCAGTACTTTTAACATATATTTTTAAAAATCCCCCAAATTTAAAAGATACTGAATTTTTAAGCGCAATCGCACTTATATCAGTCCTTCCACTCATTATTGCCTATTTAATAGATAGACGCCTAACATATACGAATCAAATAATAAATGCTAGGATAGAACAAATTGAGAAGACACCTGAATTTAAAATGTGGATAGCTCGGCTATTCAATGAAAAAGATTGTAAAAATGACAACCCCGCTTTAAAAGAAATTATATCTGAAAAAAAGAAGGTATATCGTGGGCCTTTTAGAATATACGAAATATTAAGAGTTCATAATTTATTTGGGATTTATATAATATTATTCAGTATTTTTTTGATGATTTTAATTTTTGAAAATATAGATCTGATCGATTTTGTTATATTCACGATTATTTTATTTGCTTGGTCAATTATAATTTATGATCTAATTAAAAATCTTAAAAATGAATAGAATACAAGTAAAAAGCATACATAGTAAGTCAAAATGGGGCCGCCCGGATTCGAACCGGAGTCCATGGCTCCCAAAGCCACGAGGATAACCAGGCTACCCTACGGCCCCAGTCAGGTGCTTTAACCTACCTTAACGTTGCCAACAATATCAAAGCCTCGTTCCTCAGCTGTTTTCCTGTGAAGAATATTCTCTTAGATTAAGTCGTGGATATTTTTAAAGAGAATGCATGACCGTAGATCCACGATTCGCAGCCTCAAAAATGAGCAAATTTTATATGCGATCTAGATAAAATATGAAAAAGTTTGCCGGGTCAGAATTAGACTAATGTAGGATTGAAATTAGAGTGGCACGAGTTCGAACTCGCCGTTGATCTCGGTCAGAATTAGACTAATGTAGGATTGAAATGATGATGTGCTTAAAAAACTGTTGAACAACGAAATGGTCAGAATTAGACTAATGTAGGATTGAAATACGTTGCGTCAGACGTTGTAGTCAACTTTACACAGAGTCAGAATTAGACTAATGTAGGATTGAAATGCGCGCGAAGTGATACGGGGGTGCTGAATGTTGGAAGTCAGAATTAGACTAATGTAGGATTGAAATAAGGGCGAGAGGTGGCACCGCCAGGAGAAGGTTAAGGTCAGAATTAGACTATTGGCTCAAAACTCGGCTATCCCTCACCAAGAATCAGTCTAAGCTGTGCACTGTGCTCTTCGCAGAAATCTGCATTTTTTGCATCCACATCCTGAAGACTGTTTGAGAAGGACATAACGCAGTCCTTTCGGGGGCAGTGGGTCATGCCCAGAGTGTGACCAAGCTCGTGTATTGCCTCTTTTAAAGCACGCTCAAATAGGAGCTCTTCAGGAAAGCTGAGCCTCTTCAGAGATATGAGAGCGAAATCACCTCCTATCAGGGCTATTCCGAAGATAAATTTAAGCCCCTTGGCGTAAATGTCAACATCAAATATCCCCAGATGCTTCGCCCCCGCCTCAACTCTGAGCTTGGCCACTTCTCTGAGAAATACTTCCCCGGAGTATTGCCCCCTCGAGGCGTTGTATCCCACCACAGGAAGCTCCTGTTTTGGGAGAACAGTACACTTCACATTCAAATGGGCGCTTATCCCAGTACACAGCTTCTGCGCAAATTCCTCTGCGACACCGCCGAAGGGGATTAAGTAAATCCTCAGCGCTCCCCCTCCCTGGCTAAGTAGTACTCAACAGCGCCAACTGCATTAACCACCTGCGGCTCCTCAGGTACGAAAACTCTAACCCCAAGCTCCTTGCCAAGCGCCTCCACTACGCCACGATTCTTGGCGGTGCCTCCTATAACGGCGACGCTCCTCGCGCGTTTGGGCACCATCTGAGCTATTCGCTTAGCAAAGGCGTGGTGCACGCCTTTAATCACCTCCTCCTTTGTGTATCCCTCCACCAAGCGGGAGACTATCTCGCTCTGGGCGAACACGCTGCACGTGGAGTTTATCGGCGCTGCGCACTTGGCTAAGCGGTGCAGTTTCGCTAACTCCGCTACGTCCAAAGCGAAGTAGCTGGCTATGTACTCCAGGAAAGTGCCCGTACCCGCGCTGCACTTATCGTTCATCCTGAAGTCGTTCCTCGCAATGTCTATCACCTTGGTGTCCTGCCCCCCTATATCTATTATTACATCCACCTTCCGCTTTATGAAGCGCCTAACGCCGTAGATGGCGGTGGTTATCTCGGTTACGTTGAAATCGTGCGGCACACGCTTGCGGAAGTAGCCCGTGGAGACGACGACGCCTTCCTTATCCCTCAGAAGGTCCTCCCAGTTCTGCGAGCTAACTATGCGGAACTCATACCCATCGCCGGAGTAGTAAGCCGCCTTCGCGGCCCTCGAGCCGACGTCTAAGCCTATAAGCATTACCACACCTCCCTCAGGCGCTCAGCAAAAGCTTCAAGGCGGAGCCTCGCCTGCTGGGGGGTAGGTGAAGGCAGGTCTGCCTCTATGGTCATGTACGGGTAGCCCAGCTTCTCGTACAGATAATCGCGAAGCAGGCGGTCCTCAAGCTTGTGGTGGCATGCGAACTGCTGAAAGTGGATTACCGCATCAACGCGGTGGCGCCTTAGCTGAGACTCAAGAAACCTCAGGCGATGCTTTATGTGGCCCGCGAAAGTGTAGTTAGCGTAGCTCCTCGCCACCTCCTTCAGGTTCTTTCCTGAGTGGCGGATGAACTCAAAGGGCATCTCGTCGAAGACCACATGCATGCCTACCTCTTGAAGAAACGCATGGAAGTCCGGGTAAATCGGGGGAATGCCCAGCAGTGCAACGCGGTACTCATAGTCCACCTCCTCTTCCCTCACCTCCTCTATGGCAGAGCGGTACTTTTCCAGGCTACCCATGAGGTCGCTTCCCGAGACTTCGATTAAGAATCCCTTCTCAGCGCTCACCTCACCATTGCAGCGCATCTCATGTATCTCTAGAGCGAGCTTCTTCAGCTCAGCCACCTCGTCGAAAGCTTCCTCCTTTATCCCACCAAGGAACTCCGCAAGCGCGTTCAGCTCTTCCTGCATCACCTTGCTATCCCGGTCGAAGGGATAGGTGAAGTAGTGTGTAGGCTTCCCCGCCAGCTCAACCTTCTCCCCCTCCACGAGGGCATTGTAGCAGTCCCCACCGGCAACGACTACCAGCTTGTCGATTTTAACCTTCCCTCTCAGCACAAGCTCTCGCCATATCGCTGTCCAGGCGCACAGCTTTTCCTCTGGCTCAAGCTTGGAATTCGGCACGAAGTTGTTTAAATCCAGTGCAGCCTCGCCGCAGGAGTATATCACTTCCGCCGGCACCAGGGCGGTGATACCTATCATAACCTAATACAGGCGAGGTAACGTCTAAAAGGCTAGCGTCCTACTGTGCTAGGGCTTCCCTCAGCTTTTCCTCAGCCAGAGTCTTTGCTTCTGCTAACTTATCCTTATTCTTCCCCGCGCCCTGGGCGAACTCGGCTTTGCCTCCGCCCCCGCCGCCAAGGAGGGAGCACACCTCACGCACTATTCGAGAGATGTCCAGATCGAGCTCTTTTCCTCTGACCCCTGCGACGTAGACCTTATCGGCGACGCCGAAAAGTATGACTGCTCTTTTTGGCGCAACCAGCGCCTGCGCAGCTTTTATCGTCTCCTCCATTGCAGCATCTATCTGCGCGACGAGGTACTCGCCCTCTGCGGTGCTTACAGCCTGCTTCTCCAGCTCCGCCTTCTTCAGCTCCGCTATCTCCTCGCGGAGCTTCTCAACCTCCTTACGCAGCGCCTTCCACTCCCGGAAGAACTTCTCAACCGTCTCGGGAAGCTGTTCCGGGTTGACGCTCAGCTTCTCCGAAGCCAAGGTGAGGAGACGCTCCCTCTCGCGGATGTACTCGAAGGCAGCTTTTCCAGCGGCGAACTCTATTCGCACCACGCCATCCTGAATCTTGGTGGAGCCTATAATCTTTATAAGCCTGGCTTCCCGCGTATTCTTCAGGTGGGTGCCGCCGCAGGCTTCAGTATCTAGGTCGCCGATTTTCACCACCCTGATCGTCTTCCCGGGTACGGCACCGCCCTGGTAGAGGCGAAAGCCGTAGCGCTTCTCCGCCTCGTTTCGTGGCAGAAGCATGCTCTTCACAGGTATAGCCTTCGCAATAACTTCATTGGCAAGCTCTTCTATTCGCGAGAGCTCCTCGCTGCTCAGGCTCTCGTAGTGGGTTATGTCCAGCCTCGCCTTCTCCGGCGTCTTCTCGGCGCCAGCCTGCCACACGTGTTCGCCAAGCAGGCTTCGAGCCACGCCGTTGATTATGTGCGTCGCTGTGTGGTGCTGGGCGAGTTGCACGCGGCGCTCCGCATCTATTTTACCTTTAACCACGCTTCCCTCCTTAGGAGGCTCGCCCTCTATGCGGTGGAAGACCACATTACTCTGCTTGAAGACATCTACAACGCGGGCATCGCCGAGATAGCCGCGGTCTGCGATCTGCCCGCCGCTGGTGGGGTAAAAAGCGGTGCGATCAAGCACCACATACTTGCCCTCGTACACGCGCAACACACGCGCCTCGAACTCCAGCAGGAGATAATCATCGTAGTACAGAATCTCAGTGGCCGGCAAACCTGAGATGTCAAACTCCTTAAACTTCTTTATCTGGGCAGCTTCGCGACTGCGCTCATGCCGCGCTGCCAAGCGGATGTAGAAGTCCTCAGGAACCTCCACCTCCAGTCCAGCCTCAGCAAGCATCTCAGGGCTTATCCCGTGGGAGTCGTAAAGCTCCAGAAGCTTTTCAACGGTTATCCTCTTGCCTTTGAGCTTTGCCACTATCTCGCGAGACCTGCGCTTTGTCTCAGCGTACTTGCGCTCCTCCACGGCGAGAATCTTAGCCACCTCGTCGAGATGCTCCAGAAGCTCGGGGTACTGGGGCTTCAGGTAGCGAGCGTGCCACTCGCACACCTCAGCTAAGCTCACATCCCACCCATGCTTTGCGATGAAGTCTAAGCTGCGCCTCACAAGCACGCGCAGGTTGTACCCCCCACCCACGTTGCTGGGCAGCGCTCCGTCAGCAAGGGCTACGAGCAGGCTTCGAGTGTGGTCGCCTATGGAATAAAGCGCCGCCAGGGGGAGAACCTTCTCCTTAAGCTCCTCCACGTCAACGCCTATCTTGCTAGCGACCTCACGCCAGGTTTCCTCTATGCTGGAGCGCTCGTCCACGTTCAGCAAGCCTGAGTAGGGCAGAAACCTGCGCATAAGCTCGTGGTCGGGCTTAATCCCTGTGCGCGCGTACAGCTTCTTTACCACGTCCGCGAACACCGCCTCGTAGCTTGTGTTTGTGGCGTATGTGAACCACGCGGGGCGCTCCTGCCCCATGCCCATGTCGAGAACTTTAATGCTGAGCTCGCGAAGCTCGCCCGAGGTGATGTCGTACTGCATGTATACCTGGTTGCCTATCTCCAGACCGCGGGAGAAGAACTCCATGCTCGGGCCAAGGTTGCCCCCACCTGCCCACGCATCCTCATGAAACTGAATCTCCTCCTTGGGAATCTTCATCCCCTGGGTGAGCCAAAGGTAAATGTGGTGAAGATAATCCTCCGGCGCATAGCTTTCAGGCGGTTCGAAGGCGTGCTGGCCTATCATAACAAAGCCAGTGTAGTGCCTCCCGGTAATGCCCACATTGTCTATGTCGTTGAAACGAACGCAGAACTGAGGCACCACCAGCGGGTTAGCTGGAGGCTCGACTTCACCCGTAACCACATAAGGCTGGAAATCGTAAATTGACGCTTGGACGAAGTCTGTGTCATCTCTCCAGCGAGCGGCGATGGGATAGCGCTTTATTGGAGTATAACCAAGCTTTTTGAACAGCCTGGAAAACTTCTTCCAGGTTTGAATAAAGTCCATCTTTTCCTTGGCGGGAGAGTTGCCTATGAAGGTGTAGCCCCCGCTGCACTCGGGCTCGCCGCACACCTCGCGCTCTGGCGACGCGCTCCAGAAGTAGTTGCCGCAACGCTTGCACTGCCTGCGCTCAAATCCAGCCTCGATGAGCGTCTGCACTGGGTAGTACTTCTCTGGATCAGCTTGGGCTTTCTTGCGGAACTCCGCCTTCATGCGCTTTTCATCGACCATGCCCCTAAATCACCGCGGGAAGGTTAAAAAGTTAACGTCAACCCACCTTCACAGCCTCAACCAAATATCTCGCCTTGAAGTATCTGAAGGCACGCCTCTCGCGAAGCCTCTCCTCCAGCCAGAGGAATAGCTTCGTAAGCCTCTTGGAGGTTAGATTCTTGTACCAGCGCTGAAATGGCAACTCGAAGCCCAGGCGGTGCACCTTCACGATTTTAAGAGACTCAGGGTAAAGCTCGTGAATCTCCTGGATGGAGTACCATTCGTCCAGCAGCGTAACGTTGCGATTGAAGAGCTTTTTGAACAACATGAAGAAAAAGCCGCTGACGCTCTCCCTGGCGGGGAAGCTTATGTACACCTTACCGCCACGCTTTGCCACGCGCGCACACTCCGCAATAATCTTCGCCGAGCGGTAAACGCCCAGCAAGCCTGCACTGTGCACCACGTCGAAGCTTTCGTCACGGAAGGGCAGGTGCTCGGCATCCGCTCTAACCAGGGGTTTGTGGTAAACCTTTGCTCGCTTAAGCATCTCCTCGGTGAGATCTACGCCCACACAGCGAGGAAAAACAGCGAGAAACCTGCCCGTGCCCGTGCCAACGTCGAGGATGCGCTGCTTTTCGCTGGCGCTGATTATCGCCACATGGTCAGCTACACCACGTCTGCGCACCGCCGCTACTATCGTCGCAGGAACATCGAGATCGTGGTATGTCGCCGCCCGCCTGGAGTAGTACTCCTCAAGCTCAGGCTTCATGAAACTTTTTTCGACGGGAGAAAGTAAAAAGGTAATCATGAGTCTCGAGGAAGCGGCACGCTTTCATGGCCACCTGTGCCCCATGCTTGCCCTGGGCTACCGTATGGGCAAGCTCGCGCTGAAAAAGCTGGGCAGGGCGAGAGAGGGCGGAATGAAGCTCCTCGCCGTGGTGGAGTTCCAGAATTGCTTGGCGGATGGCATTGCCTTTGTTACAGGCGCCACCTTCGGCAAGAGCACGCTAATCCTCAAGCCTCTCGGCAAATTCGCGGCTTCTTTTTACGACCTGGCAAGCGGAAAGTCTCTTCGTATTCTGGTTAGAAAGGAAATCCTTGAAGCCACGCTGGATTACGGCCGCAGGGGTGAGGAGATAAAGAACATGCCCGTAGCTGAACGCAAACAGGCTGCGGAAGAGCACATGCGCAGAGGCAAAGAGATAGTGGCGAAGCTCATGGAGAAGAGCGACGAGGAGCTCTTCGAGATTAAGGAAGCGCCACCCTTCAAGCAGGAACCCTACCCGAGCTTGGCTCACGCTTACTGTTCTAACTGCGGAGAGCTGGTGCTTAAAGCCTACGCAGAGGAGAGGCGCGGCGAGGTTGTTTGCAGAGCTTGCGTGGCTAATCCCCAAAAATAATTTTCCTCACCGCACGGTAATACTCGGGTAAAATCCGCCAGTACCTCACATCTTCGCCTGAGAAGGTATAGGTAAAGCTCTCCACCAGCGGGCTCTCTTTTATTCCATCGCCCCCGAAGGCTTCTATCAGCATCTTTACAAGCTCTTCTCGTTCGCCCTTGTAGCCCGCGAAGATTAAAGCTTTGAGTGTTATTTTCTGCCCCTCGGTGAGCTTCTCAATCTCCCTCCTAACGTAAGCCTCAATCTCAGCTATCACCTCGCCCCCTCCAGCTTCTGTGCGAGAATCTCAGCCAGCTTGCCCTCGGGCATGTCGTTGCAATCGCCGAGCTTGAGAAGCCTGCACAGCCTTAGCTTTGCTCGCTTGGAGTAGCTGGCAAAGGCATACCCCTTGTCTGTTTTCACAAGCTCGCCCAGCGCCATCTCAGCGTCCGCTACAATAACCGCCTCCCCCTGGGTTACCTCAAAATTAAAGACTCTGGGCTCCACCTCCAAGCCAAGGATGAAGAACAGCCCGTCATTTTCCTTAACCTCGAGCTCCTTCAGGGGGATTATGTCCAGCTCAACATCGAAGTTGTGCGCCAGCTTCGCCCTGCGACAGCGGTGGCAGGCGTAGACGTATAGGCGGTAACTCCTCGGGTACAGCTCATAGCTCGCCACAGGTGAGTTGCACGCTGAGCAGCGCATGGGGAAATGTTGAAGATGGGAGTTAAAAAGTTAACCCCGGGCAGAGCTTGAAAGGCTTTAGCTGCTCATAAAAGCTTCCAGACCACCTATGCGCTGAATAACCTCTCCAAGCCTCTCATACTTCTTTCTGTCTCTCTTTTGGGCGAGCTTCTTGTACTGTCTAATCACTTTGTCTATTGCCTCGATCACCTCGTAATCCTTTGCAAAGCTTAAATACTCCTCTCCAAACAACACCGTCCTACCCTCTTTACCGCCTACTACAACTTTAAACCCTGTGTCTTTAACCTTAATTGCACCCTCAGTGCATGCTCGGGCGCACCTGGCACAGCGCACGCATCGCTCAGAGTCTATCTTCAGCCCACCTTCTATAGATATGGCGCCTTCCACCGGGCAGGCTTCGAGGCAAGCGGTGCAACCATCGACGCACTTCTCTTCTTCAAGAGCAAGCTCTGCAATGCCAATTATGCCAATGTCCACATTCCATGGTCTCGAGCACCCGCTCGGGCAGGCGGCAAAGGAGATGGTAAACTTGTTTGGCAGGGGAAGGTCGCCATAGAGTTCGCTCACAATGGCGCCGAGCTCTCTAACACCCCTCACCTTGTTGGGGCAGTAGTCGGCGCAGGTGAATATGTTTCTTACCGACGTGCCTGAACCACCTGCCTGGAGTCCTGCTGCGAAAAGCTCCTGAAGCGCGGGCATGAGCATGCTGTTCCTGACCTCAGGTATCTCCAGGTTGTGCCTCGGGCTGAGATGAACCTTGCCAGAGCCGTACTTCTCGGCCACCTCCGCAACCTTCTCCAGCTGCTCCGCTGTGTAGATGTTAGAATACGGCTTCGCCCTCGCCCTAATATTGACAATTTTCTCTCCTACAACCTCAATATCCTTGGGCTTAACCCCCTTTATTATTCCCACCTTCGGCAGCTCCAGCTTGAAGCCTTCCTCAGCCATTTCAATCAAACTCCTCTATACCCACGCGCTCAACAACAGAGAACAACCTCTCCCCAGGCTTTGCTAGGGCTCTGTACTTCTCCACTATCCTGTCTACTTCCTCCAGCACACGCTCCTCACTCACGAACTCCTTCAGCAGCCTGGCCTCTCTCGGGAACATCCCGCCTCCCCCTGCGATATAGATGTCAAAGCCTTTCTCCTGTGCGGTAATTGAACCCACAGGGCAGATGTTGGAGCAGAAGCCGCAGCCAACGCATTTCTCGCTGTCCCACTCCACTGGCTTCTCCTTTGAGACCGTCAGAGCATCGACCTGGCAGCCGAGGGGGTCATTAACGCATAATCCGCATTTAATACACCTATCGGGCTCTACTTTTATTCTGGTTTTTGCTATTACCCCTATGTCAGAGGTTCTTGAGCGAGCGCAGGAGAAGTCACAGCCCGAGAATGAGATGGTGAGCTTCGCTGGCATCTCCACATCGCCATATTTTTCGTTAATCTCTTCTACCATCTCTGCTACGGGAGTTGAGTTGTACAGGCACCACCTCGAGCACGCGAATGTATGCCTCGTCAGCTCTCCTGAAGCTCCGGCTTTAAAGCCTGCCTTCTCCAGCTCTCTTATTGCCTCCTCAACCAGGCTTTCCTCCACGTCGGGTATCTCTATAGCCTGTCTCGGAGTGGTGTGCACCACGCGGGAGCCGTACTTTCTCGCAACTTCTGCAAGCACGCGAAGCTGTTCAGAGGTGATTTCGGCGGTGTAGGGCTGAGTAGACCTCACTCTGATTACAACCTTTCCCTTCCCCTCGCCTCTGATAATCCCTGCTTTTATCATGTTTGATTCTCAACTCTTCACCTTTTATGTCTTTTCTCGAACATTTTCACAGTTCATCAGGCTTCAAGCAGGTGTCCATTCCTACGCCCGGCGGAAGAGATTTATATGGGTATGTATAAACATTCCGTGTCTGGTGGTTGCCATGCCCATCCCTGAGGTCAGCTACATATGGATGAATGGTGAGCTCGTCGAGTGGAAGCAGGCGAAGGTGCATGTTCTTACGCATGCGCTTCACTACGGCTCAGGCGTTTTCGAGGGCATAAGGTGCTACTCCACAGATAAGGGTTCCGCTATTTTCAGGCACCGCGAGCACATGCAGCGCCTGCATCGTTCTGCAAAGCTCTACTTCATGGAGATACCCTACACCGTTGAGGAGCTCATGCAGGCGGCGAAGGAGCTTATTAAGGCCAATGGGCTCAAAGAATGCTACATCCGCCCAATAGCGTTTCGCGGCTACGGAGAGATGGGTCTGAATCCGCTTAACGCTCCCGTCGAGGTTGCCATCGCTGCATGGCCCTGGGGAGCCTATCTGGGCGAAGAGGGACTGAAGAATGGTATAAGAGTTAAGATTTCATCCTTCCAGCGCATAGCACCGAATATTCTGCCGCCTGTGGCGAAGTGCACAGGGCAATATGCCAACTCTATACTAGCGAAGCTGGAGTCGCTAAAGGCTGGCTATGACGAAGCGATTATGCTTGACTACCGCGGATTTGTGAGCGAGGGGCCGGGCGAAAATATATTCATAGTGAAAGATGGCGTTATCTACACTCCACCGGAGCATGCCAGCATCCTTCCCGGAATAACCCGGGACAGCGTTATCACCCTTGCGAGGGATATGGGCTACGAGGTGGTTGAAAAGGATATAACCCGGGCGGAGCTGCTGCTGGCGGACGAGGTCTTCTTCACGGGCACCGCGGCTGAGCTAACGCCTATTCGCGAGATAGATGGCTACGAGATAGGCAAGCCGGGCGAGATTACGCGAAAGCTTCAGGCAAAGTTCTTCGATGTTACCCGAGGAAAAGACGAAAAATACCACCACTGGCTGGACTTTATTTAGTTGCGAAGAGGAATGGTGAAGTAGAAGGTGGAGCCTTCCCCGAGTTTGCTCTCCACCCATATTTTTCCGCCGTGGGCTTCGATTATCTTCTTTGCCACTGTTAAACCAGTACCGGTGCCGCCGTAGTAGCGGGTGGAGCTGGGGTCCAGCTGGGTTAAAGGTTTGAATATCTCCTCCAGCTTGTCTTCAGGTATCCCTATACCGGTGTCGCTTACGCTGAAAAGAAGCTCTCCATCCCTTTTCTCAACGCGAATATTAACCTTCCCCCCTCTACGGTTGAACTTTATTGCGTTGTCTATCAGGTTCATAAGGGCGCGCTGAAGCTTCGGCGGGTCAACCCACACTTTATCCCTGTAATTTACATCCACATCAATGCTCACATCCCTACTCCTTGCAAACTCCTCTTTTGTTTCCAGTGCTCTGGATATTATATCCTCTATTTTTGCCTCCCGGCGTTTTAGGCTGAAGTCACCTCTTTCAATGTCTGCTATGGCGATGAGGTCGTCAACAGTTTCATTTAGCCTCATCAGGGCTTTAACTGCCGTCTGAAGCTCATCCCTGCGCTCATTCTCGTCGATTTCATCCATTGCAAGCTCTATGTAACCCTTTGCGATGGTGATTGGGGTGCGAATCTCATGACTCACGTTGGCGATTATGTCGCTCTTAAGCTGGTCAAGGCGCTTTAGCTCCTCATAAGCACGCCTCAGCGCCTCCTCAGCGCGCACCTCCTTTGTTATGTCCTTAGCAACACCAACCGTGCCTATGGGTCTGCCCTCTTTATCTCTGAGCAGCGCAAGGGAGAGGCTGACGTCCACCACCCTGCCCTCGATGCACAACAGCTTTGTTCTTATGTTCCTCAGAACCTCTTTTTCAAAAAGTGTTTGGTAAAACTTCTGCACCTCTTCCCTGATTACGGGGGGGCAAAGCTCAAGGATGGGTTTTCCGATTACCTGCGATGCCTTATATCCAAGCATCTCTTCGGCTCCCCGTGAGAAGTAGGTTATTTTACCTTCCACGTCGGTGGCGATTATCGCATCAGCGGAGCTTTCAAGGATGCTGTGCAAGAACTCCTTGGTCTCTGCCACTTCCTCCTCCAGCTTTACCCTTTCAGTCACGTCCCTCGCTATCGCGCATGTGCCTATCACTTTCCCGTCTATCTCTAATCTGGTTCCATTTATCTCCATCCACCTTCGCCTGCCATTTTTGTCGATGGCTTGGATTACATAAGGCTTCACTATCTCTCCGCGGAGGCGTCGTTTGAAGTTGTTCAGCGTCAATTCAAGATATTCGGGAGCGACCACCTCGCTTATATGCTTCCTCACCACGTCTTCTCCAAGGATATCCTTAGCGGCGCGGTTCGCATAGACGAATCGCCCCTTCCTATCTATCACCAGTATCAAATCCGTAGCGGTGTGGATAAGAGTCTCATAGAAAACTTTCTGCCGCCGCAGCTCCTCCTCAGCGCGCTTCCGCATGGTCTCATCTTCAATAGCTCTGATAGCATAGGCTATGTCATTTGTCACATCCTCCAGTAGTTCTGTCTCCTCCTTGTCAAAGGCATCTTTCATGTCAGAGCAGAGACAGAGCGCGCCGTAGACCTTATTCTCATGGATGATGGGGACGGTGGTGGTGGCTCTGCCTTCTCTAACCACAATGAGCTTGCGAGCTATTATTGCTCTTTCTGCAAAGTCCCTGCCATACGCTGTGCTTTCCTTTTCCCCTACGTGAGCCACAAGCTTCAATTCGCCGCTACTCTCGTCGATGAGCCATATTTCCACCACACTGTAGCCTCTGACCCTGTAGAGAAATTCACAAACTTTGCGCAGAAGTTTTTTCATATCTCTTTCACGCACAATAACCTGATTGATACCCCTTATAGCGCTGAGAACACTGTTTAGATGGGTTATCTTTTCCTCGGCAAGCTTTCTGTCCGTTATATCAAGAAGGGAGCCTATAACCGCCGGCTTGCCACGGTACATCACCTTGGCGCCATAAACCTCGACATAAATCACCTCTCCATTCTTTTTAACCCCACGGAAATCGTAACAGATAGCAGTAACTTCACCTCTTATGCGCTTGTTCAGGTTGTCCTCCACAATTGGCCAATCTTCCGGATAAACGAGATCCTTTGGACCCCTCTTATTTACAAGCTCTTCCACCTTATAACCGAAAATCTCCGCAAACCTTGGGTTGACGTACTTAAAAACACCCTCCTGGATCAGGTATATTCCAACCAGTGAGTGCTCCGCTACAGTTCTGAACATCTCCTCGCTTTCCTTGAGCGCCTCTTCAATTTGCTTTCTCTGGGTGATGTCGCGAACAATCGCAGCAATATAGGTTTCGCCTTCAATTTCCAGCTTTGAGAAGGATACCTCTACAGGAATTTCTGAGCCGTCCTTTCTCATAGCATAGATATCAGAGACGCACTTACCATGCATCTCAGCGGATCTGGGAGGTACTAAAACAGTAATCTCTTTGCCTTTAAGCTCACTGTATTTATAACCAAAAATTTCCTCAGCTTTCTTATTAAAGAGTATAATTTTTCCATTAACATCTGTGATTATCACCGCATCTACAAGAGCATCTATTAGAGTGCGATAACTTTCCTCTGCAATTCCTTTAATACCCAACTATAGTTCCTCCCTATTATAAGCTATTTAGCCCCTATGTATATTGTATTTATGATTTATAAAACTTTGTGGGCGATACTTTACAAATCAGCATTAAAATTTAAGGCGACTTATGAATGACTGGTTATATCACTATCCGCCAGCAAAATCAGGGCATTGGTTATCGCCGCGGCGATGTTGCTACCTCCACGTTTTCCACGTACCACTATCGCCGGAATGTCGTATTTCAGCACGCGCTCCTTTGCTTCGGCGGCGCCTACGAAGCCCACGCACGCTGCTACGATGAAGCGCGGCTTCACCCCTGCTTCAATCAGCTCAAAGAGCTCAAACAGCGCTGTGGGCGCATTTCCAACCACGAAGATGTTACCCTCAATCTCTCCCCGGTGTAGCCGTACGCTGGCTCTGGCTCTGGTTATTCCCAGCTTCTTCGCCTCCTCAATCACCTCTGGCGAGGAGATAAAGCACTTCATCTCGCCACCATACTTAGCCAAGCGGGGTGCATTAATTCCGCACGCCACCATCTTAACGTCGGTTATCACATCGCAGCCATCGCGAATTGCCTTTACAGCCTCTCTCACTGCGTCGCGGTGAAAAAACACGCTTCTTGCAAAGCTGAAGTCAGCCGTGGCGTGAACCACGCGTTTAACCACATCGCGCTCTGGTAGGGGGATGTGGGAAAGTCTCTTCTCTATCTGCTCAAAACTTTCCTGCTCAATTTTCTCACCCTCGCCTGCCATCCCCTACACAATGAAAAGCAACATTGGCGGAAGTTATTAAAAGAGCTTCAGCTCACCAGTCAGGCGATCCACCTTCTCCTCTGGTGCGGGGCCGATAGCAAGCGCTGTGGTGGTGCCAGGCGGAAGCTGAGTCAAGCCAGCGTCTCTCACCAAGAAGCAGGGCAGGCGCAGCTTCTTCGCCTCCTCGAAGAGCCTGCCCAGATGCTCCTGATTCTCGCCCCTAACAACCACCTTCTTCTCTCCGGTGCGCTTCCAAGCTTCGTACCAATCCACGTGCTCCCGCATCGCTACCTCTGTCGCGCCCAGGCTTGCGTGTGCTACCTGTGCGCATGCTTTTCCTCGGGTCATCTTTAAATCTACTCGCACCACTATGACCTGCTTGTATTCCATAGCTCAGCCCCTAAACTCCCTATCCAGGTGAATCCTGCTCGGAGTTACGCTCTCCTGATTCTGATACTTGCTCCCCCGTGAGGGGTGCCCGTAGGGTCTCTCAGCGGGCGAGCTCATCATCTCAAAGGCGAGCTGGCAGATACGCATACCCGGGCGAAGAGCTATTGGCATCTTGCCCACATTGCTCAGCTCAAGGGTTATCCTCCCCCTGAAGCCGGCGTCTATGAAGCCGGCGGTGGCATGAACGAGAAGCGCCAACCTGCCCAGACTTGAGCGCCCCTCAACGCGCGCAACAAGCTCAGGCGGTACCTCCACCCATTCCTGGGTTGTGGCGAGAACAAACTCCCCAGGATGAAGAATAAAGCATTCCCCTTCTTCAATAAACACATCCTCGGTGTACTCCTCCACGTTGTCGCGAAGAGGGTCTATGTGGGACTTGCGGATGTGTTTGAAGATTTTAAAATGGTTTCCCAGGCGAAGGTCCACACTGCTCGGCTGCACCTGCACCTCTTCATCGAGGGGCTCTATCCTTATTCTGCCCTCGCGCAGATAGCGCTTTATATCACGATCTGAGAGTATCACTTCAGCACCGCCTTTACCACGTACAGCCTCTCGAAGAAGAAACTCCTCTCAGCAATAACGCTTACTTCAAACCCCTGCCTTAAAAACATTTCCCGGGTTTTCTCAAGGTCACTGAGGGAGGACTGAACCATGAGCACACGCCCGCCTTCTGTGAGATACCCCCGGCATTCACGTATGAAGCGGTCTATCACCCTGCGACCGTCCTTGCCACCGTCCCACGCCCGCGTTAACTCATCCTTAGGCTCAAGCTCCTCGCTTGGCAGATAGGGTGGGTTGAAGAGGATGAGGTCGAATTTTCCCTCCACATCTGCGAAGAGGTCGCTCTTCCTCACCTCCACATTCAGCGCGCGGTTCGCTGCGACATTGCGCTGGGCGCAGGCTACGGCGAAGTCGCTTACATCAATAGCGAGCACCTTCTCAGCATGCTTGGCTGCGAGTATCGCGAGCAAACCCGTGCCTGTGCCTACGTCGAGGACGAGGTCTCCCTGCCTTACCTCTCTCACGAGGGCATCCGCTAACATAAATGTGTCGTCGCAGGGCGGGTAAACCTTTTCGCATGTGGTTATTTTAACCCCTCTGTACTCCATCTTCGCAGTGCCTCGCTAACCTGTGCGAGCTCTTCCGGGGTAAGCTGGAACACTCGCCTTTCAAGAAGCTCCTCCCCGGCGACGCTCGCAGGCTCCACCTCTTCGCCAAAAAGCCTCTTCGCCGCAAGGGCAAGCGCACGCTTTAGCGTTTTTCGCTTATATGGGAAGAGCGCCGCCAGAAAGCGCAGAAAGAAGTCCTCATCCACGTGCATGCGCTCCCTTCGTGGAGTCAGCTCCACCAGTGCGGCGTCCACCTCTGGCGGCGGGTAGAAGGCTCCTCGGGGGATGCGCTCCAGCAGCTTCGCCTCGGCGAAGTAGTAGCAGGCGACGCTCACTCGCGAGTATGCCCTTGTACCAGGCTTGGCTATCAGGCGCTGGGCAAACTCCTTCTGGTAAATCAGCACCGCCTTCCTGAATCTATGCCTCAGAAGCCTGAAGGTTATGGGCGAGGAGATGGCAAAAGGCAGATTGGCGACGACCTTGTCGAATTGCGGAAGCTCAACTTTGGTGGCATCGCCGCAGATTACCCGAAGCTTTGCTCTGGGAAATCGCTCCCGCAGCACTCTGGCTAAGAGGGGATCGCGCTCTATCGCAATTACCTCACACCCCTCGCTTAAAAGGTACTTGGTGAGGTTGCCTATCCCAGCGCCTATCTCAAGAACCGTCTCATCTCTCGAAAGCTCAGCATGCTCAACCTCACGCTTTATCACGGGTTCGCTTATCAAAAAGTGCTGCCCCAGCCTTTTCTTTGGCTTAATTCCATACCTCTGCAAAATCAGCTTTGTCTCTTCGAGAAGACTCACCTCTCCCGCCTCTGCCACGGCGAGACGAATATCCTGTACTTGCGCTTCCCGTGCTTCACATCCTCTTCGGAAAGCTCTGTAATTATGCGATTTACTATGAGCTTGACCGGATCAGAGATAGCCTTAATCCGCTTCGAGATGTCCTCAAAGCTCTCAAAGGGCTTCTTCCTTCGCTCTTCCAGAATCTCCCACATCAGCTTTTTCCCTATGCCCGGGAGAAGCTCCAGCATGTGCAAGCGCGTGGTTAGCGGTGCAGCCTTGTTGAAGAACTCCACGTAGCGCTTCTCATCTTTCTTCACGAGCTTCTCCAGCACGTAAGGGAGCTCCGCTTTTGCCGCTGAGCTGAGTTCCTCATAGCTTATCCTGCGCTTGATGTAGTCTATCTTGTCCCTCTCCTTCTTGCCGATGTAAACCCGCTCATGCGGCTTTAACTCCACCCCGCGCTTTGGAACGAGTTCAAGAAGGGATAGGTACTTCTCGCCTATAGCAAGGACAAGGGGCTCTTTCTTGTATATTGGACGCTCATCCTCTGGTCTTCCATGAGGTAAGTAATCAAGAACATAAACGTACTCTTCCATCCCCACCGCCGCGCCTCCCTCAGTCCTTTATGTAAGGTGCGCATATCTCAATTATCTTTGCTATCTCACTCTTGTCAAGAATCGCCCTCTCCTTGGCAAAAATAGCGCGCACGTCCTCCTCGTCCCGAGGCAGGAGGTCAGCGATTTTCACTGCTATCTCAGGACGGATCTTGTCACTTACCTTTAGAATTTCCTCCACTATCTTGCGCCCTTCCTCAGGCGAGAGCTTTGCAAACTTGTTGAGGTAGTCTAGGCAGATCTTCTGCTCGTACAGGGGCTCCTCGCTCTCCTCCAGTTCCTTCTCCAGAATAGCCCTGGCTTCATACATGGTTATTGGCTTAACCTCAATAATACCTCTTCCGCTCATTGCTTCTGCGCCTCTAAATGCACAGGTAGTGCGATTATCTGCTTTATTGCATTGCCATCTCTTACCTCGACGATGTACGCCCTGCCTCGCCTGCCTTTAACAACGCCGGTGTAGCCATGGAAGCGCGGGTGGGGCATGCCCTTCTGAATTGAAGGCTCAATCTTTATATGCACCCTATCGCCGGGTGAGAACTGCTGAAGCATCCTCGTCAGGGGCACGAGACCGCGCTCCCTAACAGACTTCCTGACCTTCCGCGTATGCTTTGTCCAGAATCCTTTTGACTTTTCCATTGCCGACTCACCTGGAACAAGCTACTTTTTGGGGCATCCTCTATATATTACTTTCTCCTGAGCTTTGTCAGGAGCCTGCTTCCTCTGAGGAGGACTCCCGGGATTATAAAGCTTAAATGGAGAACCAATGCGGTGCGTACTGCTATGTGGAACACCACAGCTATAGGCCAAACTGCAACTCCGAGGATTATGAGCACCAGTCCAAGCTCTTCCCTTTTCACTTCCTTAACCCCTTAAAATATTATGGTACATATGGTACACTTTTCCTGTGCTCCCCAAAATATTTAATACTTCCGCTGAGAGCTTTTAAAAGAAAATGTTTGTTTCCCACCCACTTATAAAGGAAGGCACGGTGGAGGCGAGGCTCTATCAGCAGGTAATCCTCGCCAGCGCCACTCGTGCGAATACACTGGTAGTGGCACCCACAGCGCTGGGTAAGACGGTCATTGCAGTAATACTAGCTGCCCACAGGCTGAGCCGCTATCCTGAAAGCAAGGTGCTCATGCTTGCGCCAACGAAGCCACTTGTGGCACAGCATGCAGCAAGCTTCAAAAAGTTTCTGAAGCTATCCAAGGATGAGGTGGTGACCTTCACGGGCAGCATCTCGCCTCAAAAGAGGCAGTCGCTGTGGGAAAGCGCTCGCGTTGTATGCGCCACTCCTCAGGTTGTGCAGAACGACCTCATCTCTTCGCGTTATTCGCTTGAGGAAGTCTCCCTCATTGTGTTTGACGAAGCGCACAGAAGTGTGGGGGATTATCCCTATGCCTTCATAGCCCAGCGCTATATGACTCAAGCGAAGCACCCACGAATACTCGCGTTGACCGCCTCGCCGGGAGGAGATGAGGAGAAGATAGCAGAGGTGGTAGAGAACCTCTATATAGAGAACATTGAAGTGCGCACAGAGAGCGACGAGGATGTGCGCCCATACATTAAGGGTATAAAGGTAGAGTGGGTTCGTGTAAATCTCCCGCCGGAGTTTGCGGAGATAAAGGCTTCCCTTGAGAAAGCGCTTAGAACGAGACTCAGGGAACTAAAGCGTCTTGGCGTTGCAACGTCGGCGGAGGTAAATATAAGCAAGCGCGAGCTTTTAGAGATTCGGGCGAAGATTCAGCAGAGCTTGGCGACGGAGGCGACGCCCGAGCACTTCGCAGCCCTCTCCCTCGTGGCAGGGTGCATAAACCTTGCCCATGCGCTGGAGCTTCTGGAGACTCAGGGGCTGGAGACTCTGAACCACTACTTCATGCGTCTTCAGCGCGCTGCGCGCTCCAAGGCCACGAAGGAGCTTCTGCATGACGTTGATTTCTTGCGTGCCCTCCGCAAGTGCGCCAACTTGGCGGAGGAGATGCACCACCCGAAGCTGGAGAAGCTTCTGGAGATTATAAAAAAGGAAGACCTCTCGCAAAAGCGCGCAATAATTTTCACCCAGTATCGCGACACCGTCAAAAAGCTGGTGGAGGAGCTCAACCGCCTTCCCAACGTGAGCGCGGCGCGCTTTGTGGGGCAGGCTTCCAGGAGTAGGGACGACGAGGGGCTCACACAGCGGAAACAGCTGGAGGTGCTTGAGAAATTTCGCCGCGGCGAGCATAATATATTAGTGGCTACAAGCGTGGCTGAGGAAGGCTTAGATATACCCAAGGTTGACCTCGTTATCTTCTATGAGCCCATACCCAGCGAAATCCGTGCGATTCAACGCCGCGGGCGCACTGGTAGGAGAAGCGCAGGCAGGGTGATAGTGCTCATTGCTGAGAAAACGCGGGACGAGGCTTTCTACTGGAGCGCCCGCCGCAAAGAGAAAAGAATGCGCGAGATACTCACCAACCTCAAGCGCAGGTTCAGCAAAGCCAAGCAAGTGCAAGAAACCTCACCAAAGTCTTCAACACTAGATGACTTCTTTGAGAGCAGCATTACTATAGTCGTTGATTCGCGGGAGCTTTCCTCCAATGTGGTGCGTGAGCTTCTTTCGCTGGGGGTAATCTCAAAGCCCAAGAGGTTGGAGGTGGGAGACTACGTTCTGAGCTCTCGAGTGTGCGTTGAGCGCAAGACCACCGAAGACTTTCTGCAGAGCATAATAGATGGCAGGCTCTTTGAGCAGGCGCTGATGCTCAAGCGCAGCTATGCAAAGCCTTTAATGCTAATAGAGGGCGATTCCCTGTACGCGAAGCGCAACATCTCGCCTCAGGCGATTCGCGGCGCCCTTGCAGCGATTGCCATAGACCTCGGGGTACCCATATTCTTCACAGCTAACGAGGCGGAGAGCGCAGCACTTATTGCGGCGATTGCAAGGAGGGAGCAGCAGGAGGGTGAGCGCTACGTGGAGATTCGCGGCGAGAAGCGCGTTGCTACGCTGAGAGAGGAGCAGGAGTTTATAGTCGCAGGCTTACCCAACGTGAACACAAAGCTTGCAAGAAGGCTGCTTAAGGAATTCGGAAGTGTTGAGAGGGTATTCACAGCCAGCAAAGAGGAGCTTGAGCGCGTGCATGGCATTGGAGAAAAAATAGCAGAGGAGATAAGGCGAGTGGTAACCTCGCCCTATGAGGAGTGAGATGCCAGCTTTGCCTCTTCCGCAATCACCTCCTCCAGGAGCTTCTTCTCCAGGAGTTTGACTTTCTCACTACCCTTCCTTTCCTTACCTCTCTTGTCCAACTTCGACATCTCAACACCCCTATTAAATATGTAAGCGGGGGAATAATTACCTTTCGGTGCTACTCAAACTCCAGTGTCATTAGCGGATATCTTTTCTCCACGTCGTAAGCCAGCCTGCCACGGCAGGTTGCCCCACCGTATTCTATCCAGACGCTTGCCTCCAGCATCTCTGGGGAAAGGGAAGCATATCCAAAGGTGTTCTTGGAGGCTCGCTTCAGAACGTCGCTCCTTATTCTCACCTCTACCCTCTTTACGTAAGGCTGGTTCATCACCGCCCTGCGAATCGCCTCCTCCAAACTCGCCTTAGAAGCCTCGCTCACAGGCGTGCCAATAAACTGATGAAAAAGCGCCCCCAGCTTGATTCCTGCCTCAAATGCGCACACCTCGCGCGGAGTGGGCTCACGCATAGCTACACCTAAAACAGCTCCATCCAGGACGGGATTTCCTTCATATCATCCCTGAAAAATGTGATGCCCTTTATCTCCTTCTCCCGCTCCCACTCGTATGCATAGTAGATTACGCTTGTCCTGTGCTTCTGAGTGTCCCAAACAGGGCGTACATAGTCGAGGGGTTCAACCTCCATAAATTCCAGGTTGGTCCTTGCAAGAGGCTTTGAAATCAGTGCATAAGCTAAGGGATTCCTCAGTGGTAGCCACTCGTCCCAGCGGGGCACGTCAACGCTCACCTCAAGATACTCATCGCGAGGTCCCTCAACACCAACAAAACTCTTACCCGTTATGATGGTCTTTGACGCCTCGCCATAGGGTGCTGGAGATGCTTCTGTTAGCGTAGCGCCTCTCACCACCCAGGGCGCGCGAACCCATCCGTAGCTGCCAGCAGGAAGCTTAAGTTCAAACTCCTCATACCACTTCAGTACCACTATGCCAGGATAGAGCTTCTCGATTTTCAGAGGGTCGACCACACCCTCGCTGGGTATCGGTTTTGTTTTCACCTTAATCTTGAGACCCTCATTTGGCTTCAGATACCAGCCGGTGTAGGTACCCTCACTGGTTGTGATGGTAACCGAACTCTTCGGCATTAAGCCCTTTGTGGTGTATACCTTTCCTTGGGAGAGCATGGAGTTTTTACCCTCTCCATAAATCCTCCAGAGTCCATACTCCCTCACCGCATAGGATTTAACGTTGTACTCGCTCATGTCCAGCTCCCAGCTCTTCGGCAGGGCAACGAATACCCGGTAAAATCCACGGTTTTCTATTGTTGCCTCTATGTAGGTGGTCACCTCTGAAGGTGTAATATACCCGTACTCAACCAAGCTTAGACCCAGATCTTCGGCATGCACCAGCGAGAGGCTGAGAAAAAAAATGACAGCGATGATAGCGAGGACTCGCATCGCTATCACCTCTCCTGTGCCATCCAGGGTGAAGGTTTGGAGAGCACCATCTGGAGGTTTGCCCTCTCTTTATCGGAGAGAGACTTGGAAATAAGAGCCTTTGCTTCTTCTTCCCTCATCTCCAGGAGGATCAAATACTCCTCGTCAAAATCTCCCACCTGGCTCTCTATCTCAAGTCTGCTTAGCTTTATTCCATAGTTGCGTAGAACCTCCTCGATATAGGTAGGGTCAATCTTGTTCGCAGCCGCAGCTTTCTGCACCTCTTTCAAATCTACGGTGTATGTGGTGCTGGAGCTGCTTTGCCTCACGCCTATACTTATCGGCCCCGTAAGTGAACTAACGCCGCCTGTGGAGATTGTGCCTTCACCCTTTGCCTCGCCTCCCTGTCCTGAGATAATCTTGTTTTCCTTCTCGCTGAGACTTATAGAAGCAGTGGCCCTGAGTATCGCAATCACCTGTGCATCTGTTACTATCTCCACAGCCTCAGTCTTGTTTTTGTAGTAGATGTTCACAAAGTCGCCGGGCATAATGAAACCACCCGCAGCCTGGTCTCTTGGTAGCCTTACGGGGACGAATATTGTGCGCATCTGCTCAATAACTGCCCCCTTGAGGAGGGTGAAGTCTAGGCTTGATATGGCTGAGATTATCTTGGAGTAGCCTTTATAGGTTTGATTACCTGCCGTCATGAGCATTCTATCCTCGCCAAATACCTCTTTCTTCGCTGCCGCCTCATCGCTGAGATAAGCGCGCCAGGCGCGGTTCGCCGCTCCCCTAATGTCGACAGCATTAAGCTCCCCCATGTTTTTTGCAGCCTTTACCTGGGCGATAAGTTCATCTTTCTCAGTGGCATATTTAGTAGGAAGACCTGAAAAAGCCTGCTCAATCTCTGCAATCTTCTGATTCTTTGCCTGAACCAGGGCTTCCCGAGCCTTTATCGCCTTCTCCTCCGCTAACTTTGCCTCCTCCTCTATAGGTTTTATTATAAGCTTATAACCTGCAAAAAAGAGACCAAAAATTATGATTATTATAACAGCAATACCCACAATCCTGTAGATTTTTCTCCTTCTATCGTCAGGAGGGGGTGAAGGTGCAGCAGGAGCTCCTTCCTCTCGTGGTGGTGCACGCTTGCGCAATGCCTCAAGACGGCTTACAATATCCTCCGCACCACTCTCAGTTCTGTACGCCATAATCTGGTCTCCGGGATTGGTAATTATCTCCTTAAAAATTCTGCATATATATAGTTTATCGCTCCCCTTGTATTGTTTGGGGTATTACTGAATAATTTAGTACCCTCATATCACATAATAATGAGGAAACTAGACTTGCGGGAGATTTTGGGTTTGGTAGGCCTATATAGCAGCATCATTGAAATGTTCTGGCTGGTCATATATATTAAGGATAATAAGGATAATTTGGATAGCCCTTTTACATCTCCTTCCAAACCTCCTTGAGGGCGAAGATTGCGCCGCCGCGCATAAAACCTGCTTTTGTCTTGAAGGGGTCCAAACCATAGGCGCGGATTATCTCCACGCTGCGCTCGTATATGCGGCGCATCCTCTCGGCGGAGGGCGGCTTCTCGTCCGCTAGCTTTGAGAGGAGCGCTGGGTAGAAGGGCGTGGTTACGGGGAGCACGCCACGCTCGGCGAGGGCTTCAACGCCGCGCAGATAGCTCTCGTCGCTCTCTAGGCCAGCGAGCAGCACAGAGCATACCTGGTTCTCCTCGAATATATCGAGGCATGCTTTAAAGGCTCTGAAGTAGTACTCAGGCGAGAATTCGCTCTTGCCCGGGAGAAAGCGCTTCCTTGCGGCAGGGTCGTAGACTTCCATGTTCAGGTATATAGAGTCAGCATCAGCAAGCATCTCAAGCTTGCCCAAATCCCTTGGAGGCTCAAGATTAACGGAAACCGGTATATCTACGCGCTCTTTAATCGCCTTTACAGTGGCTGCGAGCAGGTCAATCGCCTTATCCTTGGGCAAAGCCCCACTGGTGAGCGCCACGTGGGTTTTTATACCACCGTCTTTGACTCCAGCTTCGACGGTTTCAGCCACATCCTCTGGGTTCTTAAACTTCTCTGTGTCTATGTGCCCCACCACGCAGAACTTGCACTGCTTCTCCCCCCAGTACATGCATCCCGTGTTAAGGTAGATTATCGGAAACCCGGGGGCAACCATCTTAACAATGCGCCTCATTGCTATGCCTCGAGAGGTGCGCCTGTCGAGGAAGGGGGTGCGAGGTAGAAAGCTCACCTCTGCGAAGGGTTCGTCGTCGCAAAAAATCGCATACCCCTTGCAATGCCTGCGAAGCTCAAAGGGCGAGGCTTCAGTGTAGAAGCCGTTGAGCAGACCCACAGGTGTGCTGCCCTCGAGGAAGAAGCTGGGATAGTCGCTCTCAACGCCCGCGAAGCGCTGTGCTAGCTCTTTTTCCACTTCCCAGGGGATTCTCAGCCCCTTGCTCTGGATAAGTATCTTCTTGTCAGCAACGCTCAGCGTCATTCCCTTATCCTCTCCAGCTTATCCTTCGCGTCCTCGTTTCTGGGGTTAATTTCCAGCACGCGCTTGAGGCAGGCGATGGCAGCGTCGCGCTTCCCCAGCTTCAGCAGCACCTCCGCCTTAAGCATCCACGAGTCCTCGTTGCGCTGGTTAATCTCAATAGCTTTGTCCAGGCAGCGCAGCGCCTCCTCGTAGCGGGCTAAACCTTTAAGCGCCTTTCCTCTGCCTATCCATGCGTACTCATCGCGCGGGTTGAGCTTCAGCACCTCGGCAAAGCAGCGCTCAGCCTCAGCGTGCTCACTCCATCTGGCGAAGAGCTTGCCGCGGAAGTACCACGCGTCGTCGTTGCTCGGGTTGAGCTTAATCGCCTCGTCGTAGCAGCTCAAAGCCTCGTGGTATTCGCCTATGGCACGGTGCGCCCCCGCCTTGGTAACCCACGCGCGGTCGTCGCGCGGGTTGGCGCTGAGCAGGCGTTCTAAGCAAGAGATTGCATCGCGGTAGCGAGCGCGCTTTATAAGCTCATAGCATTCCTCATAATTCATGCTGAACCTCCACGCCTATGCTGGCGACAAACTCATTCTCCTCCACGTACTCCTGAGAACTCACACCCAGAACAATGCCATTCACGTGGGACTTTATTCTTGTCTTTCCAACCTTCGCAACTATGGTGCCCAGCCTCACCTCATCGCCTAGCGCCACCTTCATCTTAAGCTTACCCGAGGCATCGCTCAGAATCCGCTCCCGCTTCACAAAGCGCACCTCTCCGCGAGCAGCCTCGCCTTCTGCTACGCCCAGACTTCGCGCCACTCCCAGCACCGCTTCCACAAGAGCGTTAACCGTTTCTTCGCCTGCTTTGCCTCCCTCTCCAGCCTCAAGGGTGAGCACAGGTATCCCCCGCTGAGAAGCCTCCACCTGGAGCATTCCCTGCTCAGGTACATCAAGGGTGGCATAGTCCATGCCCGCATAGGAGCACAGCTCTCTCAGCTTTGGCATGGCCACGCGCAGCCTGGCGTGGGGCAGGTACGCTCTGCCCATGCTGGGCGTGTGCAGGTCCACCACAACCTCAGCCTCAAGCACCTTCTGAAAAAGCCTAAATGCAAGCCTCTCTGTGCTCGTCCCTTCTTCATTTCCTGGAAAGCAGCGGTTTAAATCCCTGCCATCGCTGGGGCTCAGCCTGGTGCCGGCAAAGCATGCCTCCGGGTTAGCCTCCGGCACCACCTCAACCTCTTCACTGTCCCGGAAAAGCCTCGCCAGTCTCTTCGCTGCCTCCACTGCAGCAGGCTCATCTCCATGCACTCCAGCCAGGATGAGAAGCTTCATATCCCTACCTCAGCATGAGCACATAGCTTTGGGGAAGAGCCATGCCATGCCTTGAAAGCAGAGCGTCTATGCGGCCTATGAACTCCTGCTTAGCATGCCACCGCGTGAGCTGGAGTATCGCCTCCTCTCTGGTGAAGCGTATGCCCCAGTCGTAGAAGGCTAGCTTCTCCTCCTCAAAGCCAGCCTTCGCTGCAAGCGCTGCAATCTCCTCGGGATGCCACCACTTCTCCGAAGGCAAGAGGTTGTTCTCGGGCAAGCCCTGAAGCAGCGCCACCTCTTCCGCCTTGCTCCTTGCCTCCGGGTAAAAGTCGCTGAGTATCGCGACGCCGCCTTTGGCGAGCACCCGTTTAAACTCTTTAAGCGCTCTGAGCAAGTGCTCCTCGTTTAGCCAGCCCGCGGTGAAGTTGCTCACCACGCAGTTGAAGCTCCCCGCCGCGAAGGGCAGCGCCTCAAAAGCTCCTGCCACCGCCGTAACATGGCAGCTTTGTTTAAGCTTAAAAAGCTCTCCCGGCGATGCATCCAGGGCTACGAGGTTCTCGTGGTAGCGCAATAGCGCCTGAGTGAGCTGTCCTCTGCCAGCGCCCGCCTCAAGCACGCGCCCGTAAATATGCTGTGCTATAAGCTGAGCCAACCCTTCGTAGCCGCGCCTCCACTTCTCCTTTAGCCCTACACCAGCTTCAGAAAGTCCCTCACGGGTGAGCACGCGGAGCACCTCATGCATCCGGCTTTGTTCTTCTCTGGCTTCAGCCCGAAGTCTTTAACCACCTCCGCAGCCTGCATGGCAAGCGTGCTCAGCCTCTCCGGCGATGGTGGCGGCGTGTTCTCATAGCCCGTGCCCTTTGTGGGACGGAGGGGCACAAGGAAGGGGAAGACGCCTCGTTCAGCGAGCTCTTCAACCCCTTCGATGATCGCCTCATCACTCTCCCCTAGACCGGCGATGAGCCAGGAGTTCACTTGGTTTTCGCCGAGAGCCTCGAGGGCGAGCTCATACGCCGCGAAGTATTCCTCGTAGGGTATATTGGATTTATCGGGACAGGCGTACTCTCGCACTCGCTGGTCTAAAGTTTCGATGTTTATGCTCACGCTGTCCACGTGCTCTAAAAGAAGCTCCAAGTAGCGCAAATCCTGTGGCGGAGCGAGCTCAGCCTCAAGCGGGATATCCACGCGTTCCTTAATCGCCTTCGCAGCCTCCAGCAAGAGGCGCGCTCCCCTGTCGGGGGTGGGCATTACGCCGGAGGTTATAACCGCATGCTTTATCCCGTGCTCCACCGCTGCTTCAGCGGCTTCAGCAAGCTGCTGAGGCGTTTTCCTGTCCAGCCTGCCCTCGTAGGCAGGGTTGTAGATGGTGCCACAGAACCTGCATTGGGTGCCACGCCTCTGGTAGGCACAGCTCTGAACAACGCCTGTGAGCACGCAGTCCCAGCCACAAACCTGGAATATGCGCTTCATCTCCACGCCATCGCTGCTCAGCTTCTCGTAAAAGCCGGGCACCTCGGCTACGTCGACTTCGCGAATCACTTCCCCGTCCTTAAGAAGCAGCCACTTCCCGTCGCTTCTCGTTATGCTGTAAGGCGAAGCTTCTACGAAGCTGTAGCGGTCGTACTTGCCCAAGGAGGGCACGCTTACCAGCGTATCCCCAAACCTTATCGGAAAGCCCGCGCTCCGCTTGTAGTAGCTCCACGCTTGCTCAGGAACCTTCATTCCCCGGCACAGAAGTTCAACCTTAAGCTCCTCGTCACGCATACCATCACTTCCAGCACATGGTGTCTTCGCCAAGAAAATCTCCCCTCGCGAATGCCTCGCCCCTGCACCCACCGCACAGATTTACCAGCTCACATTCACCGCACCTGCCCTTAAACTCCCGCGCGCGCAGCGCCGCTAGGGTCTCATTGCCCTGCCATATCTCTGCGATGCTCTGCTCACGAACATTACCTACGCTTAGGGGTAGCTTCGGACAGGGGTACACCTCACCGTCGTAGGATATGGTTAGCGCTGCAATGCCAGCGGTGCACCCACCGCAAACTCTTCGCGACATCTCCTCGCGGTAGCGCTCTATAAGCTTGCGATCTATGAGCACGCGCAGCGGGTCGGTGGTGAGAAGCTTTACCTGTGTATGCTCAGCCAGTGAGAAAAACCTGTGCAGTGCCTCACGAAACTCCTCGCTGCTAAGCGCCTGCTCGGCGATAGCTCCTCCCCTGCCGATGGCGATGAACCTCTCCAGGCTGAGGCTTCTCGCCCCCAAGGAAGAGGCGGTTTCCACCACTGCTTCGAGGTCGGAGAGGTTGAGCTTGGATAGGGTGAAGTTGATGTGCAGTGGAATCCCTGCCCTGACCACCTCCCTGGCACCACGAATCGCCGCAGCATAGCTTCCCTGCCCGCGTATCTTTTCGTGGGTCTCCTCTGTGCCATCGATACTCACCTGCACCAGATCAATGCCTACCTCTTTAAGGCGCTTGGCTTTGGCAGGGTTTATGAGCATGCCGTTGGTGTCCAGGTTTGGGCGCAGCCCCCGCGAAGATGCATATGCGATGAGCTTTATCGCGTCCCTGCGCAGCAGAGGCTCGCCCCCTGTGAAGGTGACGTAGGGAACGCGAAGCTCTGCAAGCTGGTCAAGCACGTGCTTTATCTCAGAGGTGCCCAGCTCATCCCGCGCCGCCTCCCCTCCGGCGACGGAGCAATGAGCGCAGCGCAGGTTGCACGCTTTTGTTAGCCTGATCTCCACCGCGTATAACCCTGAGGCGTTCACCCTAACCACCGTACCAGCACAGCGCATCCTCTTGCATTATGTCGCCCAGCAGTAAAAGCGCATTCGCCCTGCATCCCCCGCCGCAGCGAGAGGCGTGCTCACACTCACCGCACCTCCCCTTTAGCCTACGGGAGCGCAGAGGCTCCCACACGCTGCCCTGCCATATCTCCTTGAAGCTCGCCTCGCGCACATTGCCAGCGCGCATACTGCGCAGGAAAATGCAGGGCACCACATCTCCGTTTGGCAGCACCTCCGCCCAGTACGCGCCTGCGCCACAGGTGCTCGCACCCAGAGAAGCGTCAACCAGAAAGGCGTTGGGCTTGTCGTCCACATCTATCGCAAGCTTTCCCTCGTACTCCCTGCGCCTCCTTGCAAGCAGGGTTAAGAACTCCTTAATTTCCGTGCTGCTCAGGGCTTCGTCCTTCATGCCCCTGGCTCTCCCCTCGGGATAGAGTAGGAACATATCCACAGCCTCAACGCCCAGCTCAACCGCCAGCTTGAGAATTGCGTCCACCTCGCTAAGATTGCGCCTTGAAACAGCGACCTTCAGCTTCACCGGCAGCGAGTGGCGCAAGAGCGCGCGTACCCCGGAGAGGGCACGCTCAAAGTTCTCCTCGCCGCGAAAGCTTCCGTAGCTCTGCTTTGTTGCTCCTTCAAGGCTAACCCCAACGGTGATAGGCTCGAGCTTCACCAGCTTCTTCGCTGTAGCTTCGCTGATAAGCGTTGCGTTTGTGGTGAGCTGCACCTTTATGCCTCGCTTTTTCGCGTGCTCCATCAGCGTGAAGATATCCCTGCGTAGCAGCGCTTCTCCGCCGGAGAAGCCTATCTGGAAAACCCCGAGCGACGCAAGCTCATCAATCAACGAGAGCGCCTCCTGCGTTGAAAGCTCATTTTCCAGAGGTTCACCCGAGGAGGTAACGCAGTGGGCGCAGCGCAGGTTGCAGGCATTGGTAACGTCGAATTGCACAAAGATTGGCGAATCGAAGTAAACCCGGGAGCTCCACATTCCTTTGCCAGAGGTGCTCAAAGCCTCGTTGTCACCCTCGCTACCCTCGCCTTTGTAGCGCACCAGCCTGCGAGCCTCAAGCTCCCCAAGAAAGCGCTCAACCTCAGCTTTGCTCAGCTTTAGAGAATGCGCAATCTCCTCTGCGCTCTTCCCCTCGCACACTTCCCATAGCTTAGCTGCTAAACCCTCAAGAAAATGTATCCCACGAGTGGAATAGTTAAAAAGTAGTAAACCCTCTACCGTGCCACCCCGGGTTTCTCTGCGATAAACTACGTTGGGGTTCCTTCTCACCACATGCGCAGCCATTGCGTCGGCACCAGGATACTACTGAGGCGCAATGGGGCGGTAGTCACCGTGGTCACGGTAGCAGGCAGCCTTCTCAAAATCTTCAATGGTGAGCTTCCAATCCTTTCTCTCCTTCCTGTCCACTCTTGCACCCCGCATTAAATTTTTCTTTAACAGTGTGATAATGCTATTGAGCTATATTAAGTTTATCGTCGGCAGTGAAAATTAGATTACGGCTCTTTACCTCTAATATAACTTTCAATTAGTATGGATACGATTATTAAATTCCTTGACAGGCAGATGGAATTAAAAGAAATGAAAGCAGAAACTTAGAATCTCCTGCCTATCAACAAAAAGTTGTAAGATTAGTATGATACTTTGCGTACAACTAAACCCTGTGTTTTGCTTTGATTTGCAAGATATGGAAAAGCCTGCAGCTTTTCACTGAGCCTGCGGTAGCGCCTCAGCTACTTGGTTAGCGAGTTACCAATTCTAACCCTGCGATAGGGTTTACAACGTTAAATAGTAATTAAGATATAATCTTATCCAGCGCGTGCATCACCCACGGAACTTTTATAAAGCGATTGGGGAGATAAATAGAGAGGTGATTCATTGGTAGTAGAGGAAGAGTACGAGGACGAAGAGGCTGCTTTGCGGAGGCTTCGCCTGCCCAAAGATGATGAGGTTCTTGGCGTAGTGGAGCAGATGTTCGGCGGTTCCCGCATGCTGGTGCGCTGCAAGGACAACAAGCTTCGCATGGTGCGCATCCCGGGTAAAATAAAGCGCAGAATATGGATCAAGGTTGGGGACGTGGTAATAGTAAAGCCCTGGAAGGTGCAGGGGGACAAGAAGGGCGACGTGGTCTGGCGCTACACCAAGCCTCAGGTTGACCGCCTTATCAATATGGGGCTTCTCTAAGTCATGAGCATTGATAAGAAGCTTTCCCAGCTGGAGCGCGAGCTGGACGCCCTGCGCAGGAAGGTTAAAGGCATAGAGGACTTAAAGGTAGCCAGCGAGGTTTTTGACAAGGCTACGCTTTTGACGCTGTACGAGCTTGCCAATAAGGGTTACATAGACCTACTCTACGGGGTGATTAAAACAGGCAAGGAGTCCAATGTGTTTCTTGCGAAGGATAGCGATGGCAAGCCGCTTGCAGTTAAAATTCACCGCATCGCCACGAGCGACTTCAGGGCTATGACGAAATATATAGAGGGTGACCCGCGCTTCACTGGATTCAGAAGAAACCGCCGCGGCATAGTTTACACCTGGGTGAGGAAGGAGTTTAAAAACCTGGAGCGGGCTTATCTCAACGGTGTGCGCGTGCCTAAGCCAGTTGCCTTTAAGAACAACGTCATCATCATGGAGTTTATAGGCAGTGATTCCACGCCGTCACCAATGCTCAAGAATGTGGGGCTTTCTCAGCCAGAGGAGTTCTTCAGAGACCTTCTAGCCAATGTTAAAAAGCTCTACTGCCGCGCAAACCTTGTGCACGCTGATCTTAGCGAGTATAACATCTTAGTTAAGGATGACCTTCCGGTGATAATAGACCTCTCCTCGGGTGTGGTGAGGGAGCACCCCTATGCATCAGAATTTCTGCACCGCGACATCGCTAATCTGGTGAGGTATTTCAGAAGGTATTTTCCTGTAGATTATGATGAGGTTTATAATTACATAACTTCATGCGGTGGTGAAGGTGGAGTACCTGAGGATTCCTAAGGAAAGAATAGGTGTGCTTATCGGTAAGGGAGGTGAGGTAAAGCGCAGGATTGAAGCCGAGCTGAAGGTTAAGATCACAGTGGATAAGGAGGGCATGGTTACCATAGAGAACGCCGGGGGCGAGCCACTAGCTACGTGGACAGCCCGCGATATTGTACGAGCGATAGCTCGTGGTATGAGCCCAGAGAAGGCAATGAAGCTCACCCATGAGGATTACATGCTGGAGCTTATCGACCTGAGCGAGTATCTGCGCACCCCCAAGGCGATTATCCGCCAGAAGGCGCGCATAATAGGCACGAAAGGCAAAACGCGGCGCTACATAGAGGAAACCACAGGCACAAACGTCAGCGTCTACGGCAAGAGCGTTGCAATTATTGGCCCTATTGAGGAGGTGCAGGTTGCCCGCGAGGCTGTGCTCATGCTGGTGCAGGGCAAGCCCCACAGCGCAGTCTACCGCTTCCTTGACCGCAAGGCTAGAGAGCTCAAAGAGAAGAGATTGATGTCGCTCTGGAAGAAGCCCTTCCCGTAGCATGGCAATCTCCCTATTTGACCCCTGGCGTTCGAAGCTGTGCACCTGCCCGCGAAAGTACTCGCTGAACCCATATACGGGGTGCTCGCATAGCTGCGTGTACTGCTACATCACCAGCTACATCCCACGCGGCTTTGAGGCGAGGTTGAAGAAGAACCTGTTGAAGCAGGTTAAGCGCGACATAGCGAAACTCGACCCGCGCATACCTGTTACTATCTCCAACAGCTCAGACCCCTACCAGCCACTGGAGAGAGATTACAGGCAAACCAGAGCTTGCCTGAAGCTTTTGAAGGATTTTAATTTCGGGGTGGAGATAATTACAAAGGGGGACCTAGTGGTGAGAGATGCTGACCTGCTTGCGGAGATGCGCGCAGCCGTGGCTATGACCATAACCACCCTCGATGAGGGCATCGCAGCGAGGCTTGAGCCCTTCGCACCTCCGCCTGAGCGCAGGCTGCGCACCCTGCAAAGCTTGGCGGAACGCGGCATACCAGTGGCGTGCAGAATCGACCCGATTATCCCCGGGATAAACGATGATTTAAGCGCCTTGGTTAAAGAGCTTGCCGACATAGGCGTAGCCCATGTAACCTCCTCTACCTTTAAACCTCGCCCCGACTCCTGGCGCCGCTTTAGCAAAGCTTTCCCCGAATCTGCGGTGAATCTAAAAGAGCTTTACTTTGAGAAGGGGGAGAGGATTCAGAACTCATACTACCTACCCAGAGAAGTGCGCTTTAAGCTCATGCAACGCGTGCGCGACGCATGCGATAAGCACGGGATAACCTTCGCCACCTGTCGTGAAGGTTTTAGGTTGAACACAGCGCGGAGCTGCGACGGTACGCATCTCTTGCGGAGCTCACATCCCGATGATGCTTAGCGCGCCCAGGGATGCAAGGGTGACAATAACCCCAGCTATTATCACGCCCAGCGCTATCGCAGGGAAGGCGTAGCGGAACCTTATTCCAAACACGTAGGCTGCGGCTACGCCGGTCCACGCTCCCGTCACCGGCAGTGGCAATGCTACGAAGGGCACCAAACCCAGGGCGCCGTACTTTTCCACCTTATCCTTGGTTCTCCTTCTCGTCCTTGAAAAAAGCCAGGAGAAAAAGCTATCAAAAATTGAAAACCTGCTCCTCAGGTAGCTTTCAACCCTGCCGAGGAATAAAAGCAACACCGGCACGGGTAAGAGGTTTCCAAACACCGCGAGTATGTAACTCTTCCAAGGGCTCATCCCGTATATCTTCAGAGCCATGGGTATAGCTCCTCGAAGCTCAGATACGGGTAATGCGGCGATTACAATAACAACCAGCTCCGGGGGTGCGCCTGTGAGGACCTGAGTGGTGCTTTCCATATGTTGCCTCCATATATCTAATGGATTATAGCTATTAGCTATCCTCACCTATATATATGCCAAGCCTGAGGTGTCCAACCTACTCAAAAGGAGATAAGAGGCGGATTTAGTGCAACCCCGGCGCGCTTCGAAAGGTTTATATACCGCCTTCCTATGAACTCACCCTGTTAACTACCCCGGGAAATATGCGAAAGGTATAAATACCGGGGTTTGGGTTAGATATACGAAGAGGAGGTACCCCTGAAAGGAGGTAGGATAAGTATGGTAAGTTTGAAGAAAATAGGAGCGATTGCGACGGGTGCTCTGTTTATTGGGGCAACCGTAGGTTTAGCCAGTGCGGTAAGTGTGCCCAGCGATTTTTCGCCTGACATGCTGGCAAAGAACGGTGAGGCAAAGGCACAGCTTGTGGTGGGCAAAGACGCGCCTGGCAAGGACGCTGACACTGCCAGCGCTGAGGTAATTAAGGATGCTGTGGCGGAGAAGCTGAAGGTGAGCGGAGTCGGTGGCGATATAAAGATTGAGTGGGCATCTCCGGATCTGAACAGCGATGGAAATTCCACCAATGACAATGCGGATGTAAGTGTTAGTGATTATACGGCTGGCAATGCTTCCGTGACACTCTGGTTTGATGCAGATGGCGATGGTTCACCGGAGTATGACGATGACTACAAGCTGTATAACATAGTGTACTATGAGGAAGGCGGCAAGTCGGTAGATGTTACCTTTGCATACCGCCTCAAAGCCACTGAGAAAGAGGTATTAAAGTACGTGGATGGTAGCACAGCCAAGATCAGGGACAAGCAGTACTTTGTTAGCAAGATTGACACTGATGCGGACACAATAAAGATGGGTATAATCTCCAAGAAGACCATACCCAAGTCCAGTGATCTTTCCAACAAGATTACAATTGAGGGCAAGGAGGTTGCTTTCTACAGCTACAACAGCACCACGAACTTGGCTGGTATATGGATAGATGGCTCGCTGTACTACTACAACTTCACTGGTAAAGCTGTAGGCGACTGGGTGACCGCGGACAAGGACGATAAGGTTAAGGACATATTCTCCGGCGATTTCCTTGTTGCTCGTGCGGTGGATGACAACTCAGCGATAACCATCGGCTATGTAGACCCTGACGCTACTGTTACCTTTGAGGATGGTGACGAGGGTGTCCTTGGCTATGCGAAGGTGAAGGCTCCCAGCGACATAACCAGCACGAGCAATGTTATCTTCGAGTTCAGGAGCTCCACCCTCACAGTGGAAGACGAGGAGATTGTTGAGGTTCCGGATACCCTTTATACCGTTGAGTACGATGATGACAACAACCTGCTTAAGATTAGAACCTCAGAGGAGACCACTGTTAGCAGCGGTTCAAAGCTGAGGTCCGGTAAGAAACCCTACAAGGAATTCCTCAAAGAGACAATAACCGTTACAGCAGTCGGCGAAGACCTCAGGATAGAGTGGGGTAGCAAGGACTTGGACAGCGATAGTGCAGATGATCCTGGAGCAGATCAGACAATAACTGATTATGCGTCTGGCAATTCTTCGACCAATTCGGTGAAGCTGTACTTTGACGAAGACGGTGATGGCTCGCCAGAGTATGACGATGATTACCTGTTGTACGACTTCATGTACTATGAGGAAGGCGGCAAGTCGGTAGATGTTACCTTTGCATACCGCCTCAAAGCCACTGAGAAGGCTGTTGTGACGGACGTAAACGGCGGCGCAGCCAAGATCAGGGGCAAGGAGTACTTTGTTAGCAAGATTGACACTGATGCGGACACAATAAAGATGGGTATAATCTCCAAGAAGACCATACCCAAGTCCAGTGATCTTTCCAACAAGATTACAATTGAGGGCAAGGAGGTTGCTTTCTACAGCTACAACAGCACCACGAACTTGGCTGGTATATGGATAGATGGCTCGCTGTACTACTACAACTTCACTGGTAAAGCTGTAGGCGACTGGGTGACCGCGGACAAGGACGATAAGGTTAAGGACATATTCTCCGGCGATTTCCTTGTTGCTCGTGCGGTGGATGACAACTCAGCGATAACCATCGGCTATGTAGACCCTGACGCTACTGTTACCTTTGAGGATGGTGACGAGGGTGTCCTTGGCTATGCGAAGGTGAAGGCTCCCAGCGACATAACCAGCACGAGCAATGTTATCTTCGAGTTCAGGAGCTCCACCCTCACAGTGGAAGACGAGGAGATTGTTGAGGTTCCGGATACCCTTTATACCGTTGAGTACGATGATGACAACAACCTGCTTAAGATTAGAACCTCAGAGGAGACCACTGTTAGCAGCGGTTCAAAGCTGAGGTCCGGTAAGAAACCCTACAAGGAATTCCTCACGGAGACGATAACTGTTACAGCAGTCGGTGGCGAAGAGAAGGCTCCAGAGCTCGAGATAGTCGACGAGGACACCGCTAACAAGGACATGAACCTTGTCCTTATCGGCGGACCAGTGGCGAACAAGCTTACCGCAAGCCTCGTGGAAGCAGGGAAGAGCACAGTTAACTGGGAAACCAGCGATGGCGACATAGAGGTAATTGCCGATGCCTTTGCCAGCGGCAAGTATGCAATAATCGTCGCTGGTAAGACCAGGACAGAAACCCGCGCTGCTGCCGAGGCGCTTGCAGCTGCGCTGTAAGAGGCTCTAGCCTCTATTTTTTCTTTTGTTTTTTAGATTTTATTGTGGTTTTTGAATTTCTGTATACTTTTTCAGATGTATCTCTTTTTAAGATAAATGAGATAAACGTCTTTGAAAGAGATATTTTAAAAGTGAATCTGGATATATTATGGCATAAGGTATGCGATAGTATTATATACCCATAAATTCCCAATATACAAGCATGAGATGGGGTGGATTATTTATACTTGTGATGCTAGCTGGGTTTTTGCCTTCTGTATACTCTGAAGAACTTACTGAGGAATTTGCAAAGGACTACATTCAGGTTTCATACGTAACAATAACGGGAGATGTCCACTTTTCATATATCGATAGAGATGGTGACGGAGAGGATGACGCTGTCGTTGTGCTTGATTCGGCAACAGGAAGGGTAAGGATAATAAACTTTGGAAGCTCAGAAGTTTATAAGAGTTTTAAAGTGCCTGTGAGTAGTTCTTATGCATTAGCTTCAATAAAACTTCTAGGAGCGCCTTCTAAGATAGTGATTGGAAGTAAATATCTTTCAGCTTTTGATTCAAAAGGTGAGCTTCTTTGGGAAAATCAAAGTCTCCCCAGCTCTGTCTTCTCAATTGCTATTGCTGATTTAAATAGGGATGGAAACGAAGACGATATTGTAGTTGGGCTGTGGAATAAAATACTTGCGTTTGATAATAGTGGAACGAAACTTTGGGAGAGAGATATTTCAGAGAGAGGGGATAAGATTGCAGCAATAGACCTTAACCAAGACGGTGTTAAGGAGGGAATAGTTTTAGCTGAGGGGTACTCCGTCTCTTTAATCTCCCCTCAAGGCACGCAGATAAAAAGATTTGGTAAGGAGTTTTTCAAAAATAGAATACTGAAGGTGAAAGTTGTTGACCTGAATGGTGATGGGTATACTTCTGAGATAATTGTAGTGGACTTTAGAGGACATGTTTTTGCTTTTAACAAGAGTGACAAAATCTGGGAGAATGAGATTGATTATGAAGAGGGGATGAAAATAAAAATACTTCAACTTGATAATGATAGAGGTGTTTTTATTCTTTCTTCCCTTCTTTATAAATTATCTCCATCTGGAGAGAGACAGAGTTATTATAAAGGAAGACTCAAAGATGTTGTTGCCATCGATTTCAATCGCGATGGAAAAACGGAGAGCTTTGCTGCAGGAAGCGATAACAAAATTTATGCGATTAGAGATGGGGTCCAAGTGGGCTATTATCGGGAAGATGACAAAAAAATCTCTCCCTACAACAAAACAGGCGCAAGGGCTTTGACGCCGTTCGATTACGACGGCGACGGCGCGCTGGATGACTTGCTCGTTGTTAATCCGGATAACCAGCTATTGATAGTTTCTCACCTCAAATCTCAGGTCAGCGGTAAAATGGTAATCCTCGCCAACCTCATCGACTACGCTCTTGCCACTGACTTCTTCGAATACCTGCGCAACGCGGGTTATGAAGTTGTCCACGTTCTGCCAGAGAACTTTGACTCGTACAAATCAGAGAAGAACATCGTCATCCTAGGCGGGCATAAAGCTCCTGATGGTGTGGGGGAAGTCGTTGGGGAACTGCTCAGCAAAGAGCAGAAGGAGGCGCTAGAAAAGCCTGGCGCAGTTGAAATGTTCACATTCAGAGACATCTGGGCGCCTGGTCAGAACATTATAGTGCTTGCGGGCAACACGAGAGAAGAAACAAAACAAGCACATAGGCAGTACAGGAAGGAATTGATATAAAAGCGGGGATAGACGGGCCCGACGGGATTTGAACCCGCGACTAACTGGTTAAGAGCCAGCCACTCTAGCCAGACTGAGTTACGGGCCCGAGAAGCTGGGAAGAGCATAACCTTGGAAAATTTTTTGGAATTTTTCCCTTCGGTAACCTCAGCTTAAGGGACGAGGCATTGCCATGGTGGAGCTGGTTGATGACGTTTATCAGTGCGATGTCCTGGTTATAGGTGGCGGTGGAGCAGGTGCAAGGGCTGCGATAGAGGCAAGACGCCATAATGTTGAAGTGCTCCTGGTGGTCAAGGGCTTGTTTGGAAGGAGCGGCTGTACAGTTATGGCAGAGGGCGGGTACAATGCTGCCTTTGGTTTTGTCGATCCTGAAGACAACGAACAGCATCACTTCGAGGACACTGTGATAGGCGGTCGCTTCCTGAACAACCAGAAACTGGTGGAGATTCTTGTCAGAGATGCTCCCAAGCGCGTGCTGGAGCTGGAGAGCTTTGGTGCAACCTTCGATAGGATTGAGCCGGATAAGCTGGACCAGCGCTACTTTGGCGGGCAACGCTTTCGCAGGACGGTGCACCGCGGGGATAGAACAGGGCATGAGATGATGAATGCCCTGAAGGAGGAGGCATACCGCGTAGGCGTTGAAGTGCTGGAAGAGGTAGCAATCACGCGCCTTTTAATCAATGATGGCATGATCACGGGCGCAACAGGCTTAGACCTGATACATGGGCGCTTTCTACTCTTCAAGGCTAAAGCTGTGGTGCTCGCCACTGGCGGCGCGGGCAGGCTTTACTCAATAACCACAAACCCATATCAAAAAACCGGCGACGGCTATGCCTTGGCGTACAACGCTGGTGCTGAGCTAATAGATATGGAGATGGTGCAGTTTCATCCCACGGGCATGGTTTACCCGCCCTCAGCAAGCGGGCTCCTCGTAACCGAAGCGGTGCGCGGGGAAGGAGGAAAGCTCTATAATAGCCTGGGAGAGCGGTTCATGGCGAAGTATGATCCTGAGAGAATGGAGTTATCAACTCGGGACGTTGTTACGCGAGCGATATTCAGGGAGATAACTGAGGGCAGGGGAACAGAGCATGGTGGTGTTTATCTCGACCTTACGCATGTTCCAGATGAGGTGATAGAGCAGAAGCTGGGCACAATGCTCAAGCAGTTTCTCGACGTTGGCGTGGACATACGTCGCGAACCCATGGAAGTTTCTCCAAGCGCCCACCACTTCATGGGGGGTGTGCGCACCAGCGAGGACTGCAGAGGGACGACCATACCCAACCTCTTCGCCTGCGGCGAGGTGAATGGTGGTGTGCATGGTGCAAACCGCCTGGGTGGCAACTCTTTAGCTGAGACGCAGGTTTTCGGAGCAATCGCTGGCGAAAATGCTGCGAAAGAGGCTAAAAGGCATGGGTATACGAAGGTGGATTATAAGGCGCTGGAGGATGAGCATGAGCGAATATTCCGCTTCGAGGCTGGCGAGGGCTTGTTACCCTACGAGGTCAGAAGCCAGCTTCAGCGGGTGATGTGGGAGAAGGTTGGAATAATGCGAAGCAGGCAGAGCCTTGAGGAGGCTCTCCGCGCTATCGCTATGCTAAGGAGCAAGCTCGGCGAAGTAACCGTAGAAAGCGGGCTCCGATACAACCTTCAGCTGCTTGCTGCGGTTGAGCTGGACAACATGCTTCTCGTTGCGGAGATGATAGCGAGGAGTGCACTCCTGCGCACCGAAAGCAGAGGGGCGCACTTCCGCAGCGACTATCCCGAGGAGGACCCGCGCTGGGTTAAGAACATCGTCGTAGCTAAAGCAGCCGAGGGAATGCTTGTTAAGACGGTTGAGCCTGTGATAACCAAGCTTCCTCCGTGAGGGTTGAGAATGAAGATCACAGTTTTTAGATATAATCCACAAACCGAGGATGAGCCGCGGTATGAGAGTTATGTGGTAGAGCATCATCCCCACATGAAGATAATCGACGCCCTGCAGCAGATCAACGAGCGTTATGGTGCAAACATCGCTTACAGAAGCTCCTGCAGGGCTGGACAATGCGGTTCCTGCGCGGTGCTTGCGAACCGTAAACCCGTGCTCGCGTGTAGAACTGACGTAGAAGAGGGCATGCTCCTTGAGCCGTTGAGGAACTTCCCTGTGATAAAGGATCTTGTCGTAGCCACACAGAAGAGCTACCCGAGGATAAGGTCTCTCCGCCCATACCTGCACAGAGGCAAAAAGAGAGAGGCGAGGATAGAGAGGCTCCTTGCGAAGGACCTTAAAAGGCTGGATAAGCTCAAGAGCTGCATAGAGTGCAGCTCCTGCATGAGCTCATGTCCTTCGCATACTCACAGCAAGGAGTTTGCTGGGCCAATGCTCTTCAGGATTATAGCGCGCTTTGTGCACGACCCCCGGGATAACCTAGATCGCCTGGCTATAGCGGTGGAGGAGGGTCTCTACCTGTGCACCACCTGTGGCACGTGCAGAGAGGTATGCCCCGAGGAGATACCCACTAACGAAGAGATACAGGAGATGCGCCGCCTGGTGTATGAGGCTAACCTGGGGGAGGAGTAGTTTAATAGGAGATGCTGAGGAGCAGTAGGGCAACAGCCACGAGCGCACCCCAAACAGCGAAGTTCCAGCGTATAACCTTGGAGCCGTCCAAAGGTGGGAAGGGTATCATGTTGAAGAGCGCAAGCCAGGCGTTAATCGCAGCGCCGAAGTTGAAGCCTATGAGCAGGAATAGTATGGCGAGGGCTATGTTGGCAGTTGCGCCAGAGGCTGAGATTATGCCGTCCTCGCGTCGGGAGATGCCGAAGTAACCAGGCATTATGTAAACCGCACCAGGTGCTATGAAGAGCCATCCAGTCACGACGACTAGGAAAAAGGCGCCTATTAAGCCGAGCTCCCACATGCGATACTCTGCCCAGCATCCAAAGCGCTGCGCCGTAACCTTGTGGGCAAGCTCATGGAAAACAAAGCCTGTGCTCACCGCTATGAGAGAGACCCCCACCAGACTTAAACTGGGGATTCCACCCACGAAGTGGTAGGCGAACACAAAGGCGATAACGATGGCGGAGATTATCAGCTCCTTTACCTCTCTCGTGGTGAACACTAGATTCAGAGCCATCCCCCCCTTTTTGTGGGTATCTCCTCATAGTAGAGAAGGCTAACCTCAGGAGGGAAAATAAAGCCGCCAACGCTGCGAACCTCTCCCTTTGCCAGCTTGTCCGCAAGCTCCACCTCAATCACTTCCCCCACCCTTCCAGAGGTCAGCGCCTTACCTAGCTCCTTCCGCAGCAGTGTGCCAAACTCGCTTTTGTGCGAGTAGGAAACGAGCACCATGTCGCCCTTACGTATCCCCCGCAGGTTGAGCAGTTCCCTGAAGAGCGTTGGGGAGAGCAGCGAGGTTATGAGAAATAGCAGAAGCTTCTGCTCAAGGCTAAGGTTGAAGAAGCTCATCCCTAGGAAGAGCAGGGTGATGAGAATCAGGTAAAACTTGAGGAAACCAATCACGCGCATTCTAAACACCAAAAGCCTCTCTATACTTCTCCAATGCCCTGCTCATGAGGGCTGAGAGCTCGTTGCCGAGGGTATTCTCATAAAGCGGGAGGATTATCGTCGGAAAGGATATAAAGGTTCCCAGCATTGACCCCAGGTTTGCGAGCGCCGTTACCAGAAGCACGCGGAAGGCTTTATTTCCCAGGAGTTCCTTCACGCCAGTGGTCTTGAACATCGCAGAGACATCGCCTACGGTAACGCGCCTAACCTTAGCTTCAACAAAGCCAGCGAACCACCCCGCGGCGACGAGAGGGTTCAGGGATGTGAGTGGCGATGCGAGTGCTCCTACGATCGCTGAAGCTATGCTCCCCCGCGCGAGAATCACTGCTATGAATGTAGGAACCATGTGGTTGAGCAGCCACAGGTAGATGCTCCCCTGTATGGGCACACCCTTGTATATCGCAAGCGCAAAGAGCGAGATAACAAGCGTAGGAAGACCAAACTTGAGGAGGTTCGCTATGGTGAGCACGCGCTTTGGCACGTGGGTGAGTGTCTTCATATCAGGTATCTCTTCAGTGTGCCGAAGGTAGTGCTCAATCCCAGGCTTGTGTCCAGCACCCACGACGGCGACGACGTTGCCATAGCGCTTCTCCAGCTCCAGCAGCTTCGTCGCCATATAGGCGTCGCGCTCCTTCACGAGCACGCGGTATATGTTCGGCGAAACCTCCTTGAGGCTCTCTATTATGCTCTCCAGGTTCTCCTCTTTCTTTACTTCGCCTATCTCCTTCTTTATCTCCTCCCCGCTTATGAACATGGAGAGAAAAAGCTCCTTGGCGATACTTAGCTTCTCTCTCAGGGACATCTCAGCAAGGGCGCGCCTCAGGGTGATGCGTATGTCCCTGTCAATAAGCGCAACCTCGGCACCAACCTGCTTCGCCGTCTCGATGGCAGTGAGCATCTCCTTGCCTGGTTTGACGCCAACCTCAGCCCCGAGCCTGCGCTGAAGAAATGAGAGCAGGATGTTGAGCAGCGCTACAGTGGCGTTGTTGCTCTTTATTAAGTCCACAATGGGTATGTCCCTTTGCTCCACCATGCCACGCAGGCGAAACTCGTCCAGCTCTACAGCTACCACCGCAGGCTTGAGCTCAGATACCAGCTTCCTAACCTCTTCCACGCTCTCTTGAGAGATGTGGGCTGTGCCGATTATTGTTATCATCTCAAAACCTCATACTCAAGGATGAAGTCCTTTCCCAAGGGATAGTATTTTTTAAGCTTGAGATGGACGCCCTCGGCGATGGTTGCAAAGCCCTCGCCGTCCACCAGGGTTACAGCTTCCCTGCCGCCCACCAGTACGGGAGCTATGGCTACGCTGACCTCGTCAACCAGCCCCTCACGAAGCATGCCGAAGTTCAGCGTTCCCCCACCCTCGAGAAGCACACTCCTAATGCCACGCTTGTAAAGCTCCTCCATAAGGCATTTTAAGTCTACTTTATTTTCACCGCAGACCACAATCTCTGCCCCCTTCTCACGGAGTGCCCTAACCCTCTCATCGGGGGCTTTGCGGGAGACTGCGATTATCGTCTTTGCTTCGTTGTTAAGCACCCTCGCGCTCAGCGGCGTTCTTGCGCGGGAGTCGACCACGATGCGCGTAGGGTTTCGCTTTCTCTCGCTTGGGATTTTGTGCACAGTTAGGCGGGGGTCGTCGTCGAGCACAGTGCCAATGCCCACCATTATGGCATCGACGCGTTCTCGGATGCGGTGCACGCGTTCTAAGTCTTCTTTGCCCGAGATCTTCGTGTCCCTCGTGCGGGTGGCGATCTTCCCGTCAAGCGTCATTCCAGCGTTGAGGATAACATGCGGCCTCTGCATAAGAAGTTTAATAAGAGAGTGCCATAAATAAAGATTCTCATGGAGCTTCTCTGGCTTTCCGGCGAAGATATGGAGGGGCTTCTCGACATGGGTGAGGTTATAACCGCGGTGGAAGAGGCCTTTCGTGAGCACGGCTTGGGGCGTGTGGATATGCCACCTAAGATCTACCTCTATTTCCAAGAGGGTGACCTTCGAGCGATGCCCGCGTACATCCCATCGCTGGACAAGGCGGGGGTTAAGATAGTCAACGTCCACCCTCACAACCCAGAAAAAGGGCTGCCCACCGTAATGGCAACCTATGTGCTTGTTTCCCCAGATACGGGTGCTCCTCTAGCGGTAATGAACGCCACCTACCTCACGGATGCGCGCACAGGAGCAACGGGTGCCATTGCAGCCAAGTACCTAGCGAGGAGGGACTCTAAGAGTCTGGGCTTAGTTGGCGCCGGGCGGCAGGCGAGGACGCAGCTTTTAGCGACTGCTCGCGTTTTCGACTTAGAGAAGGTTCTGGTTGCGAGTCGCAGCAGGAGTAGCGCCGAGAGGTTCGCCAGAGAGATGGGGCGAAGGCTGGGTATAGACGTCATCGCCTGCGATGTTCGCGATGCTTGTGGCGCGGATATAGTGGCTACAACAACCCCATCCAGAGAGCCTGTGGTTAAAGATGAATGGATTAGCGAGGGTACGCACATAAATGCAATAGGCGCCGATGCGCCCGGAAAGCAGGAGCTCGACCCGCGAATACTCCGCCGCGCTAAGATAGTCGTCGATGCTTGGGAGCAGGCAAAGCACAGTGGCGAGATTAACGTTCCCCTCCGCAATAGGCAGCTCTTCCGCGAGGATATATATGCTGAGTTGGGTGAAATAGTCGCGGGCAAGAAGCCGGGCAGGGAGAGCGAGGAGGAAATAACGCTCTTCGACTCCACAGGTTTGGCGATTCAGGACGTAGCTGTCGCTGCCCTGGCATATCGCCTGGCTGTTGAGAGAGGGGCTGGAATAAAGCTGGAGTTTTAGTATGCGTCTGGATAAACTCCTTGTGGCGAGGGGGTACTTTTCTACACGAGAGAAGGCAAAGGAAGCAATAAGGCGTGGCTTTGTTCTCGTGGCTGGGGAGCGCATAACAAAGCCCGCGAAGGATGTGAACCCAGACGCAAGCATAGAGGTGCTCGCTGAAGAGAAACCACGAGGCTACTGGAAGCTTGCGGAGCTTGATAAGGAGTGGGGTTTTGTTAAGGGGGCGGGGGTTGTCTTAGACATAGGGAGCAGCGCCGGGGGTTTTCTGCTTTATGCAAGCGAGTACGCCTCAGAGGTATACGGCATTGAGGTGAGCGGCGAGTTTGAGAAGGAGCTGCGTGATATTGAGGCTGAGAGGGACAATGTGAGGGTTTTTATAGCCGATGCCTTCATTTTCGACGTTTCCCAGCTACCGGAAGCAGACCTTATCCTCCACGACCTGACCCTTGAGGCGGAGGCTTCCTTTAAAGCGCTAAAACGCTTCCTGCCCAAGCTGAAGAGGCACGGGAAGGTGCTCTTCGTTGCGAAGACGGGCTTAGCCCAGGAAGAGCCGGACTTCGCTGGCGAGGGTTTAAAAATACTCAAGGTTAAGGATGCTGAGGAGAAGCAGGAGAGGTATTACCTGCTGGTTAAAATTTAAGCTCGGGGGTACCTCTCCATAGCTTCTCTTATCCTCTCCATCCCAGCCTTGATGTTTTCCATGCTGGTGGCATAGCTCAGCCTTATGTAGCCTTCGCCCTCTTCCCCAAACGCCGCTCCCGGCACCACGGCAACGCCAGCCTCCTCCAGAAGGTAGTTTGCCAGCTTGAAGGAGTCCTTCTCATAAGCTGAGAAGTTGGCGAAGGCGTAGAAGGCTCCCCGTGGCATTACGCAGCTAACGCCGGGGATGCTTCTCAGCTCACTAACTATGTAGCGTCGCCGCTCATCAAACGCTTTAACCATGCGCTCAACCTCATCGCTGGGACCGCGCAGCGCCGCTACCGCCGCCTTCTGCACAAAGCTTGTGACGTTGCTCACGCTGTGCGCCTGCAAACGTGTCATCGCCTTTATCACTTCTCTGGGGCCTGCGGCATAGCCAACTCTCCAGCCCGTCATTGAATACGCCTTTGAAAGCCCATTCACAGTAACCACGCGCTCCTTCATGTTGCCCAAGCTGGCGATGCTTACATGCTCAGCGTCGTCGTAAATTATGTACTCGTATATCTCGTCGGAGATGATGAAGATATCATGGTCCTCGCACACTTCGGCGATGCCCTTCAAATCCTCTCTGCTCAGCACCGCCCCCGTGGGGTTGTTTGGCGAATTAAGAATGAGGAGCTTGGTCTTTCGGGTAACCTTCTCAGCCACTGCATCGCTGAGAAGGCGGAACTCGTCTTCTTCATAGGTGGGAACAAACACAGGTTTGCCGTCTGCGAGCTGCACCATGGGCACGTAGGATACCCACCAGGGCGAGGGAATCACCACCTCATCCCCTGGGTTCACCAGCGCCATTATTGCAGCATAAAGCGCCATCTTCGCTCCAGGTGTGATGACCACCTCCCCCTCGGGATCATAGCTTATTTTATTCTCCCTCTCCAGTTTCTCTGCCACAGCTTCGCGAAGCTCGGGTATGCCTGCGGCTGGCGTATAGTAGATGAAACCCTCATCCAGGGCTTTACGGAGCGCTTCCTTGATGTGCTCCGGCGTGTCAAAATCAGGTTCGCCCGCGCCGAAGTTTATAATCTCCCTTCCCTGCGCGCGTAACGCCTTTGCCTTGGCCGTTATTTCAAGAGTTGCAGAGGGCTTAACCCTATTAATTCTGTCCGAAAGCATTGTACCACCTGCTAAACCTTCGCCGCTGAGGTATTAAAACTTTCTAATTCCTCTTCTTCAGGAGCAGCTCCCTCTCGGCACGATAGTCCGCGATGAGCTTCTCCAGCCACGCCTGACGCTTCGCCGCCTGCTCCACCTCAAGCTTTGCCTTCTTCTTCTGTATTAACTCCTCTAGCGCATGCTTCTCAACAACCGCGAAGTCAGCAACGCGCTTGAGGTTTATCTCCTCTGGCTCGAGTATTACCACGCTTTCAAGGGCCTCTCTCGCGAGGTGAGAGGCTCTTTGCATGTCTGCGATTATTGCTCGCGGCTTGAGCAGGGCAAGCTCTTCCGCGGCGCTCTTGCCAGCGCCGCTCGTATCGGCGATGTAAACCACATCCCCTTCGCTGAGGCGGAGCTTTTCCTTCGCCGCGAGTACCTCTTCCCGTGTAAATTTCTGTATAACCTTCACCACCTCTAAATCTGCCTGAGCTTTTAGCTCCATCTCCTGCTTCAGCTTCTCAAGCCTGCGCCTGAGCATGGCGTTTTCCCTCATCGCCTCGTCCAGCTTCTTTCTGAGTTCAGCAATTGCACGCTCTCTGCGGCGTATCTCTTCCTCCCTGAGCACCTCTCTGCGCTCTTTCGCCAGTGCCTCGCGCAGCCTGCGCTTTAGCGTGGCTATAGCGCGCTCCTTCCGCTCAATCACCCGCTGCCTTTCCTCAAGTTCCTCTCTCAGTAGCTTGAGGTCGTTTCTCAGCCTCTTAATTATCCCCCTGTACTCGTTGGGTATGCTCTCCAGCTTCTCCTCTTCTTCCTCCTCTTCAGGCTCCTCAACCCTAAGCAGCCTTCTGAGCACACTGTCCAGGCTTTCCCCGCGAAGCACCGCTAACCTGACCTCGTCGCGCAGGTGCCATGCGTTGACGCTCTGCAGGCGCCGGTCTATGTTTTCAAGCTTGCTTTTCACAGCGTTGTACGCCTTCAGCGCAGCCGCGATGGCGTCACGCTCGTGGGGATTGCGGTACGCCTCCTTACCAAACTTCTCCTCCACTAACCTAATCTTCTCCTCAACTGCAAGGGACTGGGAGGGGGTGAAAAGCGTGGCATTGAGTTTTGACGCCACCTTTTCCACAAAGCGCGGTGCCGGCGAGACATCGCTGGCTACGATGGCTACGGCTTTATATTTCGAAGCGAGCAGGAGTGATTCATGTAACGAGAAATCGCGAGCGCTCACAACCTCGAGGAGCTTACCCTCCAAGCTAATCGCGGCTATCGCAGTCGTTGTGCCGGGGTCAACGCCGAAGATTACAGTAGCCTTCTCAGCCCCCAGTGGTGTGAAGGTGAACCTCTCTTTTTCCACAGGGGTTACTTTAATCTGAACATCGCTCCCGCGGGCGCTTTTTATACCTTTAAGCTCAGAACGGGGCGCATGCACAATAAACTCGCCCCTCGAATAGCCGCTGTCGGCGCGCACTGTTTCCAGGCTATAGCTAACTTTAAGCTCCTTAAGTTTCGCCTTTATCTCCTTGATGCTCATGGCGATGTTGTTGTGCACCTTTCTGCGGTAGCGGTCCTTGCTCTGCCCTCCTCTGGTTAGGCTCCTTGCCCTGCTCACCACAATGCGGGTCTTGTTCTCGAAGAGCTCAACAACGCAGCCGATGTTCATGTACGCCAGCAAAGCACAAGCCTCTGCCTCCTCCATTGAACCGGCGTCCCTGCGAAGCTTCACCCCGTGGTTCTTCGCCACAATGTGCAGCGCCTTCGCTTCGCCGGGAGAGCCGGTAACCTGCACTACCTGCGTTTCCTGGGGCAGTGAGTAGAAGAAGGGTTTGAGCTTCTTTTTTGGAAAGAGTTCAAAGATGTTGTCCACTGCGAGGCGGTCCGGCTTAACCTCCCGAATAAGCTTGAGAAGCTTTCCCCGGGTTAGTTCCTCCCGCAGGGTTATCCTCCCATCCTCCAGGAGCACCGCAGAATAGCGAGGCTGAACCTTCGCGTGAGGCGACCCAGCTAGGATGTCAACGCCCAGAACTTTCATTTTATAAGTGGGGCGAGGGTAACGTCTATATGAAAACGTCGAGGGTTATGAAAGTAAAGAGGCAAATGCTAAAGAGCACATTTATATTGAAGAAGGCGACACCCACCTTTTTCAGATTCTCTGGTTTTACTATCGCATGCTCGTAGGCGAGAAGCGCGGACATTATCACAAACCCGAAAAGGTAAATCCTACCGAGGGGGGAGAAGAAGTAGAGAAGGAGCAAGAATAAAAGTGTAGCCCCGTGGAAAAGCGTGGAGATTTTTAGCGCATTTGCTATGCCGAACCGCGCTGGAATTGAGAAGAGCCCTTCGCGACGGTCAAATTCCACATCCTGCGTGGCATAGATTATGTCGAAACCAGCCACCCAGAAGATTACCGCCGCCGCGAGAAGAAGCGCAGGAAGGTCTATGCTTGCGCGCACTGCCACCCATGCTCCGAAGGGAGCAATCGCAAGCGCCGAGCCGAGAACAAGGTGGCTTAGCCAGGTGAAGCGCTTCATATACGGATAACCCCAGATTATGGCAACGGCGAGGGGGTAAAGCTTGACACATAGCGGGTTGAGCATCGCCGCCGCGAGGAGGAGCAGAGCTAGAGAAATAGCCACGATAGCCCAGACCTCCCGCGGTGAGACCAATCCCTGAGGTAAAGCTCTGTCCGCCGTCCTGGGATTCTTTGCGTCTATCTCGCGATCTATTAAGCGGTTCAAGCACATTGCAGCCGTGCGCGCTGAGAACAAGCCCAAAGTTATCCAGAAGAGCGTCCAAGCGTCAGGCAAACCCTGCGCAGCCAAGATAGCACCGGAGTACAGGAAGGGCATGGCAAAGAGAGTGTGCTCTATCTTTATCATCTCCAGGATAATCCTGAGCTTTCGGAGCATGGCTTAGGCATCGCTCTCCTCGCTTAAGAATTTTGCTCTGCGCAAACCGCAGACGGTTTGATCGTCATATTGCGGTATTTCCGCTTCGCTTCAATACCCCCATGTTTCCATCGTATTCTCCTTCATATCCCCGTCGGGGGAGAGGTATACCAAAGGAGTGGGGGGTATTCCCCTCCCCTGGCTACTCGTATCTCAGCGCCTCTATCGGGTCGAGCTTAGCCGCCTTGTACGCAGGGTAAACGCCAGAGAGCACTCCCACTAGAAGGGAAAACCCGAGCGCGCCAAGCACAAGCTCCCGGTTGATGACTGTTATGAAGCTCGAGCCTATGTATGCCTGCCCCACAAACTCAATAGCCTTGGAAATAACTGCCCCCAGGGCTAAGCCGATGCTGCCCCCGAGCGCGCCGATAAGCGCTGACTCCACAAGGAAAATCCTTAGAACCATCCCATCGGTGGCACCAATTGCCTTCATCACCCCTATTTCACGGGTGCGCTCGAGCACCGACGTAAGCATGGTGTTCATTATTATAACTCCACCCACGATTATTGAGATGCTCGCTATTCCGCCGAGCACGAAGGTTATTATTGTTATCACCGTGGCGATCTGCTCCGCAAGCTGCTCTGTAGTAAAAACCTCGAAGTCCTTACCCCCGCGCCGCTTCTCAAGCGTGCGCTCTATCTTCTTTGCAAGGGTTTTCACCACATTCTCATTCTCTGCGATAACCCACAGCATTGTTATCTCACCGCCAGCGTCGTAGAGATCCTGCGCAGCCTTTAGGGGCATGTATACGCTGGAATCGTCCTCTGCGTTGCCAATTTCCTCAAAGATGCCCACAACCTCAAAGCGGCGCTGATTTATCTTCACACTCTCTCCAACGTGTATCTTTTTGTCAAAAAACTTCTCAGCCACGCGGTAGCCCAGGTTAACACTTTTCAGCTCGTTGTCGTTAGAATATCTGCCCTCTCGGATGCTGTAAAATTGCCTGAAGTAGTCTGCGCCCTTCCTCTCCACCCCCATAACATATATCTCCTTCTTCTCCCCCCTGTACTCAATTGTGCCCGGGCGGTAGAAGATGGGGAGCACGTCCTTCACATTGGGCAGGCTTTTAACTGCACGCAAATCTGCCTGGTCGAAGGGTTTGAACTCCATGGGCGCACCTCTAGCTGCAAAAGCCTGTGGCGGAGTTATCATTATCTTATCTCCACCCAGCGCGTCGAGTTGCTCAGTTATGCTGGCGCGCATCCCCTCGCCGATGGAGACCATTGCCACGATTATGGCGATGCCTATAACTATGCCCAGCACCGTTAGAAAGGTTCGCAGCTTAGCAGATTGCATGTTCTTAATCGCATAGCTCAGCTCCTCAATCATGCCCGGAGCGCCTCCACCGGATTAAGCCTAAGCGCACGGTAAGCGGGATATAAACCCGCGGCCACGCCTATAACAAGGGAGAAGGTTAGCGCGAAAAGCACAAGCTCAAATGAGACCGAAGTGGTTAGCACTCCTTCACCAAGATAGCGTGCCGCCGCTGTGTTAATCGCCAGTGAAATGAGGTACCCCAGAGCTACACCTATACCCCCGCCAACCAAGCCCAGAATCGCCGCGTCCGTCAGAAAAATCTTCATAACTTGGGCATTGCTCGCCCCTGTAGCCTTGAGTATGCCGATTTCCCGGGTGCGCTCCGTAACATTCATAATCATGGTATTCGCTATGCCTATTGCCCCGACGATAAGCGAAACCGCAGCCAAGCCGCCAAACACCACCTGCACAACGCGGTATGCCTCGCCAACGCGCTCAATAATCTCCTTCTGCGTCATAACAAAGAAGTTCTCCTTTGAACCCTTCCTTTTCTCCAGGCGCCTCTCTACCCTCAGCCTCACCTGGTCTATATCTGCACCCTTATCTATCCTCGCTATTATCATTGTAACCTTATCTCCGGCGCCGAAGATTTCCCGGATGGTGTCTAGGTTGGTGTAGATGGTATAGTCCTTCTCGCGGTCGCCAGTCTTCTTGAATACGCCCACCACGTCAAAGTTCACGCCGTGAATCTTTAGGGTATTGCCCACATTCACATCTCTGGAAAAAACATCGCTGGCGACGCCATAGCCTATAACCACTTTGTACCTGTCCCCCCGCTGAAGCCACCTCCCCTTTAGCAGGCGGTAGCCACTTGCCCCACCGCCAAAGGTGGCCTCTGCCTTCTCAGGGTCAATCCCGTATATCTTGACAATCTTGCGTTCATTGCGAAAGCCAACATCGCCTGCGACGCTGTAGAGGGGTGAGACGAAAGCTACGCCTGCGACGCGCTCTATCGCGTCGGCATCCTCGTCGGTTAGCGTGGTCGCGGCCGTACCATAGGCTAACCTGGGAATGATAAAAATCTTATCGCTACCCAGCTGCTCCAGCTGCTCCTTAAGCGATGCCTTCATCCCTGAGCCTATGGAAATCATAGACACAACTGCCATTATTCCAATAATAACCCCAAGCAGTGTGAGAAAGCTTCTCACCTTGTGGTGACTGAGATTTTTGACTGAGAAGCTAAGGTAATCAAGCATGGTTAATCCCTTCTATATCCTGAATCATCCCGTCTCTGAGCTTCACCCTCATCCTCGCACGCTTCCCAAACTCCACGTCATGGGTCACCACCACAAGAGTTTTCCCAAGCTTGTTCAGCTCTTCCAGAAGCTCAATAACCGCCAGGCCTGAGACTGTGTCTAGGTTGCCTGTAGGCTCGTCTGCAAGGATTATCTCCGGGTCGTTGGCCAAAGCTCGGGCGATGGCTACACGCTGCCTTTCTCCCCCGCTTAGTTCCGATGGCTTATGGTGCAGCCTCCCTCCAAGCCCCACAAGCTCAAGCAGCTCCTTCGCCCGGCGCATCCTCCTGCTCCTGCTGATGCCTGAGAACCACATTGGCAGAGCCACATTCTCCAGCGCTGTGAGCTTGTTTATGAGGTTGAACTGCTGGAAGACGAAGCCTATCTTTTTCCTTCTGAGCAGCGCCAGCTGGTCGTCGTTCAACCTTGCTATGTCTGTGCCATCGATGTAAACCTTCCCGCTGGTCGGCCTGTCTAAGGCGCCTATCAGGTTCATCAGGGTGCTCTTTCCAGAGCCGGAAGGCCCCATGAGGGAGGCGTATTCCCCACGGGGTATCTCCAGGTTTATCCCCCTCAGCGCGGGTACCTCAACCTTGCCCAGGCGGTATATCTTAACCACATTCTCAAGCTTAATTACCATTTCACGCCCCCTAGAGCTGGGCGTTTCTCCGCCTGCGCCACCAGGCGAGGGCAATAATTAGCAGTATTCCAACTCCACCGAGCAATCCCAGTGGCAGACGCTTTTCGGGGCTGGTTATGATTATTGCGATCTCCTTCTCCTCTTCGTGAAGCTCACCCTTTTCGTCGAGATAGTAAATCTTTACCGGCAGGCGGTAGCTCTCCGGCTCGGCGAGGGGTGAAACCTCTAGGTCAAAGATCGCAGTAGAGGTGTCGTCCTGCTTTATCGTGCCCAAGTAGGAGGTCTGCCCGCCAGAGAAAGTTTCAGGCAATGCAAGCTCAACCTTAACAGCCTTCGCATCCTGCTTGCCTATGTTCTCAAGCTGGATGGAGAGGGTAAATGCAGCACCCGGCGTGAGCTTCGCCGGAGAAGTGTCCAAGCCTGCAACCTCTAAGTTGGCGGGTTCCTTCTCGTAGATGAAGATCTCCACCTCTTTATCGAGTTGTTCCTGTGCGTTCTCCTCAGTGGTATAGCTCAACTTTACTCCTATCTTTTTGGCTCCCGCCTCAGCCTCCTTTTCAGCCTTCAAAGAGAAGGTTGCAGCCGCTTGCCTGCCCCTTTCAAGGGTGCCCAGAAATGCAACCCTCTCGCCGGTTATCCCAGGAGGCAGAGAAAGCTCCACCTTAACATTCTCCGCCTTTGCCGTGCCTATATTCTCAAAAGCAAGCACCAGTGTAAACTCGGTATCGGGATATATCCTCGCAGGGGTCTTATTAACCCCCGCAATAACAATCTCGGGATCGCCAGCCACCTTCAGCCCGAACTCGAGGTTCTCGCTCTGCACGTTATTGTACGCATCCCGCCAGACCAGCTTGAGAGGTACAGTATAAGTGCCAAATGCCGTGTCTTTATCCACGTGTACTCGGTATCTCACTGTGAATCTTTCATTCTGGAGTATAACTCCGAAGTACTTGGTTGGCTGTCCCTCCGCCGCGTACTTTGTTACGTAGATCTTCTTAGCCCCGAGCACCGAGAGGGGTGATACCGAGTCTGGGTCGAGAATTGCATGCACATATGCGGCATAATCTATGCCCAAGTTGGCAATTGTTATGTTCAGCGTTGTGGTTTCGCCTGGGGCAACCTCTTCGGGAGAGACCTTCATTATGTAGAAATCAACATTATCTGCGAAAGTGAAGGGAATAAAAAGCATCCAGAACGTTAATAAGATTAATCTACCTCTCATATCACACCCTCCAACAGATTTTATGCCGGAAGCTATAAATAACTTGCGGGGTATTTAACTGGCGTTGTGGGTTATACCTGATTTATGATGTTAAAAATACAGAGCGGAGTAAAATATTTAAGTTCGTGCTCAGATTATGATAATACTTAGGAGTGGTAGCTCAGCCTGGGAGAGCGCTCGACTGAAGATCGAGTGGTCGGGAGTTCAAATCTCCCCCACTCCACTTTTAAAGGATGCGTAACATTATGCATGCGACGGAAAAAGAGTTTTACGAGGACAAAATAAATAAGCTGAAGCAGCATGAAGAGTCGCTGCTGAAGCAGCTAAAGGAGAAGGAGCAGCTGCTTCAGGAGCTGGAGGGGGAGAGAACACAGCTGGAGGAGTACAGGAAGGAGAGGGACGAGCTTAAGGAGCTTTACGAAAAGGCAGAGAGCGAGATAAAAGCGCTGAAGGTAATGCTCAAAGAGAAGAACAATCAGCTTGAGAAGCTGGAAAGTGAGCTTGAAGGGCTTAAGAAGGAGCTGGAAGAGAAGGAGCAGATTATTCTTGAGCTTACCAATGAGAGGGCTGCTTTTAAGGCAAAGGTGGAGGGGTATCGCGAAGATATAGAGGAGAAGAAGGTGCTGCTGCTTGAAAAGGAGCGGGAGCTGCGCGAAGCTGTGCGTAAAAGCGCGGAGCTTGAGGCGGAGGTGAAAACTCTAACGAGGTATCTGGCGGAGAAGGAGAAGGAGCTGGAGAAGAAGGATAAAAAGCTGGAGGAGCAGGAAAAGGAAATTTTCATGCTAAAGGAGAGGATAGGCAAACTTGAGCTGGAAAGAGAAGACCTGATGAAGAAGGTGGAGAAGTACGAGAAGCTGCTTTAGTACTCTACGCCACGCCTGCCGATAACTCCCCGCTGGTAGGGGTGTTTGACCAGCCTCATCTCAGTAACCAGGTCTGCGCGCTCTATGAATTCCTTGGGTGCGCGCCTACCTGTAAGCACCAGTACAGTTTCTGGCGGCACGCGCTCCATGAGTTCAAGAACTTCTTCCTTTGGTACAAGCCCAAAGGCGACGGCGAGGTTGACCTCATCCAACACCAAGATACGTGGCTTCTGCTCCATTGCGCGCTTCGCAAATTCCAGCGCCCGCCTGGCGTGCTCCTTATCCTCGGCACGAGGGTGGAGAAGGTCGATGTAGTGCCTGCTCCCGAACTGGTGGACCTCGTAGAGCGGAGCAAGCTTTTTCTGCACCTTGTACTCGCCGATATCGGGGTTTCCCTTGAGGAACTGCACCACTATAGCCTTGAAGCCCTGCCCCACAGCGCGAACCGCCAAGCCTATTGCGTTGGTGGTCTTTCCCTCCCCCTCGCCGGTGTACAGGTAGACCAAGCCACGGCGCATGGGAATCACACTATGCATTCCCTCGTGGGACAGCCCCCCGAATACTCCGCGTCTGCGCTTATGTGCTCCTCGCCCGTCTCCTTCTTCAGGATTGAGCCTATGTAGAGCACCTGCTCCCGCTTGCTTCCATAGCGGTAGACGGTTATGCCCTTGCACTTCAGCTCGTACGCCAACCAGAAGGCACGGCGCACGTCCTCCAAGCTGGCATCGTGAGGCAGGTTTATGGTCTTAGATACGGCGTTGTCCACGTGGCGTTGGAACGCCGCCTGCATGCGCACATGCCACTCCGGTGCTATATCCATAGCTGTGACGAAGAGTTCGCGAACATCGCGGGGCACCTCCTTCATATCCTGAATTGAGCCGGTCTTTGCAATTTTCATCATGAGCGCCGTGGAATAGAAGCCTCTCTCGCGAGCGATGCGCTCGAAGAGGGGATTGACCTCCAGCAGCTTTGTGCCCTCCATAACGTTGCGGATGAAGGATATTGCGAAGAGCGGCTCTATCCCGGAGCTGGTGCCGGCTATTATGCTTATTGTTCCCGTGGGAGCAATCGTTGTTACAGTGGCGTTGCGCATGGCTTCGCCAGCGTAGATGCTCTTGTCTATGTTGGGGAAGGAGCCCCGCTCTTCCGCTAACTCCCGAGATTTTTGCTTCGCCTCGTGCTGAATGAAGCTCATCAGCTTCTCAGCAAAGCTCACCGCCTCTTTGGTATCGTAGCGCATCCCCAGCTTTATGAGCATCTCAGCGAAGCCCATTACCCCCAAGCCGATTTTCCGATTCCCCTTCGTCATGCGCTCAATCGCGCGCAGGGGGTAGCGGTTGGCGTCTATAACATTGTCCAGGAAGTGCACGCCCAGGCGAACCGCCTTGCGCAGGCGCTCCCAGTCCACTTCTCCACGAGAAACAAAGTGGGAGAGGTTAATTGAGCCAAGATTGCAGGACTCGTAAGGCAGGAGAGGTACCTCCCCACAAGGGTTTGTGCTCTCTATATCACCAAGCGCCGGCGTGGGATTGTGGCGGTTCACCTCATCTAAGAAAACCAAGCCGGGATCGCCTGTGCGCCAGGCAGCGGTTACAATCATGTCGAACACATCGCGAGCACGCATGTGGCGGACAACCTCTTTATTCCGGGGGTTCACCAGCGGATACTCCTCATCTTTACGCACAGCCTCCATGAAAGCGTCGGTAATGCCAACGCTTATGTTAAAGTTCTCAAGTACACCCTCCTGCTGCTTGACTGTAATGAACTCTATTATATCCGGGTGATCCACTCTGAGAATGCCCATGTTTGCTCCTCTGCGTTTGCCCCCCTGCTTTATGACGTCCGTCGTGACGTCGAAGATGCGTATGAAGGACACCGGCCCAGAAGCGACGCCCTTTGTGGAGCGCACTATGTCGCCCTTAGGGCGGAGCTTTGAGAAGCTAAAGCCAGTGCCACCTCCGCTCTGCTGCACCAGCGCCATGTGCTTTAAAGCGTCGAAGATGCTCTCAAGACTATCCTCCACGGGCAGGACGAAACACGCGCTGAGCTGCCCCAGCTTCGTTCCGGCGTTCATCAGCGTGGGCGAGTTTGGAAGAAAATCCAGGCGAACCATCGCCGAGTAGAAGCGCTCCTCGGCACGCTTAACATCGCCGCCATAGCGCTTCTCAGGCTTTGCTATCGCCTTCGCCACCCTGCGAAACATCTGAGCTGGAGTCTCTATAACCTCGCCCTTATCGTTCTTGAGCAGGTAGCGCTTCTGCAGCACCTGCGTGGCATTAACACTCAGCTTTAAATCATCACGCACACCGATGAAACTCTTGGCTGCGCGAATCTCCTCCCGCTGCTTTCTGTATAGGATGTACGCCTTCGCCACCTTGGCGTAGCCCCGCTTGATAAGCGTCTCTTCCACTATGTCCTGAACATCCTCCACGCCGGGAATGCGCCCCGCAAAACGCTCCTCCACGCGGGCGACAACCTCTCTCGCCACTTCGCCGGCAACGCTACCGTTGCCTTCTCCGGTGGCGATAAAGGCTTTTAAAATAGCGTTCCGTATCTTCTCAGGGTTGAAATCCTCAACGCGGCCATCGCGCTTGCGAATCTTCTTTACGCGCATCTCAGCGCACCCTTTCCCCGGGCTCCCCCTCGGCGATGAGCAGAGCCACGCCCTGCTCATCCTGCGCTGCGAGCAGCATGCCCTGGCTCAGCACGCCGAAGAGCTTGGCTGGCTTCAAATTTGCCAGCACCACTATGCGCTTCCCCACCAGCTGCTCGGGCGAATACCACTTCTTTATGCCAGCGACCAGCTGGCGCTCTCCGTCACCCGGAGCGGTGCCCCGGGTAACTTCACCTATATCCACGAGGAGCTTCAGAAGCTTCTCAGAACCCTTAATCTCCTCCGCTGCCTTTACCACGCCCACGCGAAGGTCAAGCTTCTCAAAATCCTCCAGAGTAACATTCTTGCCTCCCATGCAAGAAATCTTATATTGTTAACCCTATAAATATTCTTGCCGAGAGAGGGGGACTCCGTCCCCCCTCTACCCCCCTGTGGAAGAAGACGTGTCCGGAGATAGGAACCACCTGCGGGTTCCTTCTCACAAACCGCAGTTATAGGAGGTTTTGTCATAGCGGAGAAGGTACTGATTACCTGCGCCTTGCCCTATGTGAACAACGTACCCCACATAGGCAACATCGCTGGTTCGCATCTACCAGCGGATATATTCGCCCGCTTTTGCCGCCTCGCGGGCTATGAGACGGTGTTTATAGGCGGGAGCGATGAGCATGGCACACCCATAGAGGTTGCTGCACGAAAGCTGGGGGTTTCTCCCAAAGAGCTTACAGACAAGTACTACGAGGTACATAAGGAGATATACGACTGGCTGGACATAAGCTACGACAACTTTTCACGCACTTCGAGGGAGATTCATCATAAGACCACGAAGGAGTTTTTTCTGAAGATATACGAGAACGGCTACATAACCGAGGGCGTGCTCCTCTTACCCTACTGCGAGCACGATAAGCGATTTCTCCCGGACCGTTACGTCGAAGGCACCTGCCCGAGCTGCGGCTATGACTCTGCGAGGGGCGATCAGTGCGAGCGCTGTTCGACGCTATTAAATCCGGACGAGCTTATTGAGCCAAGGTGCGTTCTGTGCGGAAACACGCCGGTCTTTAAAGAAACGCGGCACCTGTTTCTCAACCTAGACAAGCTTGAGCCGAAGCTTAAGGAGTGGATAGAGAGCAGGCGCGGAGTGTGGAGCCAGCAGGTTTACAACATGGCCATGGGCTGGATTAAAGAAGGGTTAAAGCCGAGATGCATTACCCGCGACTTGGAGTGGGGAGTAAAGGTCCCCCTAAAGGGCTACGAGGACAAGGTTTTCTACGTGTGGTTCGACGCGCCCATAGGCTACATTTCCTCCACCAAGGAATGGGCAAGGCTTAAGGGCGATGCCGATGCCTGGAAACCCTTCTGGAAGGGCGAGGCGAAGATATTCCACTTTATAGGCAAGGACAACATACCCTTCCACACCATCTTCTGGCCGGGCATGTTGCTCGCAAACGGAGAATATGACCTACCCTACCGCGTGGCTGGACTGCAGTATCTCAACTACGAGGGTGACAAGATTTCCAAATCGCGAGGATGGGGGATATTCTGCGAGAACCTGCCTAAAGCACAGCTCAGCAGCGACGTGTGGCGCTTCTATCTAACCTACATTATTCCAGAGACCAGCGATACCGAGTGGAAGTGGAGGGAGTTTAAGGAGAGAGTGAACAACGAGCTTGTTGCTAACCTTGGAAACTTCTTCTATCGCACACTGAGCTTCATCCACCGCTACTTCTCTGGAGCTGTGCCCGAGGCTGAGCTGAGCGACGAAGACAGGCGAACGTTGAAAGAGAGCAGGAGAATCGCTGAAGAGTACCGCTCGCTCATGTGGGATGTAAAGCTTAGAGATGGTCTACGCAAGGTGCTTGAACTCTCAGATATCGGCAACGCCTTCTTCCAGGCGCAGGAGCCCTGGAAGAAGGTTAAGGCTGAGCCAGAGCGCGCGAAGGCTGCGCTTTATGTATGCGCCAACCTGTGCTACGACTTGGCTATACTGATGAGCCCGTTTTTGCCCCAGAGCGCCCAGGAGGTGGCCCGCCTCCTCGGCACAGAGCTGGGCATGCTGAGCGACGTTGGTACTGAAAAGATTAAACCCGGGACGAAAATTGCTAAGCCAAAGCCGCTGTTTCCGAAGCTCGACGATGAGGCTATAGAGAGGCTGCGCAGTATAACATCGGAGGTTACCCAATTTGAGGAGATTTTCAAGTCAAAGCAGGAAATAACCTACGACTTCTTCTCCAGTTTCGACTTCCGCGTGGCTCGCGTGAAGGCAGTGGAGAAGCTTGGTAATGGATACTGGAAGCTCACCCTCAGCTTGGGCGATGCCACAAAGCAAGCGGTGTCGCAGCTCAGCGACGCGGAGAAGCTAGAAGGCAGGCTGGTGGCGGTACTTACGAACATTGAACCCTTCGAGGTGGCTGGTGAGAAAAGCGAGGTGCTGCTGCTACGCAGCGTTGGAGATGGCAAAGCAAGGGCAATAACTCTGGATAGGGATGTTAAGGAGGGGAGCAGGGTAAGGTAGAGTCACCGTAGGCAGTAGTTTGCCAGCACTTCGATTAAGTTTCAGGCTATGAAAAATAATGTTTATCTATCTACGCGTATATAGTGTATTAAAGGTAAATTCACGAGAAAGAGAGAGGGTAATAAAATGATACACCGGCAAAATTGTTGGGAATTCAAGAATTGTGGTAGGCATCCAGGAGGGACAAAGGTAACTGAATTCGGCGTGTGCCCTGCGGCAGTTGATACCTCTTATGATGGATTGAATGGGGAAAAAACGGGGGTAGGATTTGCTGGGCAGTTAGTGGTACATTCTGCGATGGGAGGGGACTTTTGCTGAGAAGCAACTAACCTGCATGGGTTGCGATTTTTTTAAAAAGGTAAAAGAGGAAGAGGGAAAGCAGTTTCTTCTGATAAAGCCAGAGCAGTAATATAAAAACAGAGCGATTGACCATTCGAGGGATGAGAAACCCTTCAAACTCTGAGGAGATTCTATAGCTCTTGCACATTTGGATCCAAGGCTAGGTTACATGTCTGATTACCCATCCTGTCTTTCTGTCAGGAAGCTTGGGCATATGCTCTCTTCAGTTAGGCGAAATAATCTACGTACCCCACTTTCAGATTCCTAGGAGTAATAAATATCAACCGAAAACTATTTATGCGACTAATACAATATTTATTCCACCGGAGAGGAAATCAAGCGGGCAGTTCGGCAGGGCGCTCGTCTTTGCCCGACACTCTCATTCGGGGAAACCCGGGTTGGGAGTGAAGGTGCGGGACAGCTACCTGTTCGCCGGGCTGTGTACCTGATAGGCAATGCTAAAGAGGTTTGCCCCCTAAAAAGGGTAAGCCTTTGAGGCGTGCCTTAAGGTTTAACCGCTTGACCTCAAATCCGGTTTTTATACTCTTCTTGTAGTTTTTCATCAGTTTTATGAGATTCTCCTTTTTACCTCCTCGTAGTACTTCAGTACATCCCCAAGATCGCGCCGGAAGCGGTCTTTATCCATAATCTCCCTTGTCTCCGCGTCCCAAAAGCGGCAGGTGTCGGGAGAGATTTCGTCCGCAACAATGAGATTGCCTTCGCTGTCATAGCCAAACTCCAGCTTGAAGTCTACGAGTATAATCCCCTTCTCCCGCAGGAACTCGCTCAGGACTTCGTTCACCTTCAGCGCAATTTCGCGCATCTTCGCGAGCTCCTCCCTTGAAGAGACGACGCTCAAAGCGAGGGCTATGTCTTCGTTCACCATGGGGTCATGGTATTCATCGCTCTTTAGGCAGAACTCCACAATGGGTGGCGATAGCTCGGTGCCCTCTTTAAAGGGGTAGCGCCTCACCAAGCTACCTGTGGCTATGTTGCGCACAATAACCTCGAGGGGCACTATCTTAACGCGCTTCACTACGTGCTTGTTTGGCGCCTCAAAGGCGAGGTAATGCGTGGGTATTCCCTTTCCCCTGAGAAGCTCCATGAACTTAGCAGATATCTCTGCGTTAAGCGCTCCCTTTCCAGCCTTTGTCGCCTTCTTCGCACCGTCTCCTGCGGTTAAGTCGTCGCGGAACTCCATGAGCACGCGCTCTTCGTCCAGCTCATACAAGCTTTTAGCCTTGCCAGCGTAGATAAGCTTCATTTTATCACCTTCACTAACTCTCCACCCTTATCCTCTCGAGCATCACACCTAGGGACATGCTCAGGAGGATGAGCAGGACAATACCTGCAAGCTCTATTGTGCTGTCTGGTATTAAAAAAAGTCCCATAACAACACCAAAGAAGAGGGCGACAGCATAGAGCTTGCGCATCGCCTTCTTATCCAGCCTGAGCACAATCTCGTCCATGCCAATATCCTGTAGATTATATATAAAAAATCTTGCGCTACACGTATGGCTTCTCACCCTCATAGTCTCCTATTGCTCTTGCCTTTCCTCGCAGCAGTGTTTCTGCACACGCGAGGGCGCCTGCCTTAAATAGGGGGCGGTTGTTGTTTCCGCACTGGTAGGAGTAGGTGCATCGCGGACAACCGTCGTCGCGCTTGCAGTTGCAAATCCTGAGAATCTCCCTCGCGCGTTTAACTCCAGTCTCAAAACGGTCGTACAGGAGCTTTGCAAGCCCATTGCCACCCGGCGACCCGTCGTAGATGAAGATCACCCCCGAGGTGCCCATGGCAATGCCTCCAAGCTCGCCTGCGCCGCCGCCAAGGAGCATATTGTTCCCCTCTATAAGCACATGCTCCAGCGCGTGGAAGGTTCCGGAGAGTATCTCCTCATGGCTAAAAGCACCGCTTTGGGGCTCTGGCAAAGGCTCTGGCTCAGGCGCACGGAAGGCTACGCCGTAGGTGGTGAAGGTATACTCTATGGGCTCTGCAAGCGAAGCCTCCTCCAGCTTCTTGTTTGTGTATATATCCCTGACCACGTAGCCGTGCACCACCTCGGTAATGCGCAGCTTCGCGTATACAAGCTCTGCACCCAGAGCGCGACGCCTCGCGATGGTCTCTACAATCTCAGGCACAGAGAAGCGCAGGGCTTCGGTCTTTATGTTCTCCTCCCCGTGGAAGCGTTCAACCACAGCTTCGCCTCTGCCAGAGGAGAAATAAAAGCTTCTGCTCACATAAGCCACGCCCCCATGGAGGTAAATCGCCCCCGGAAAGAGCTCCCGCGCCGCCATTGGCATGCTCCTAGTGCCTATTCTCCGCTTGCCCTCGCGGATAACCACCTCCTCGCCAACGCCACGGAGATTATAATTAGCCAGAACCTTTCGCACTCGCCTGTAGTCCGGGTATAGCCTCCCTCTCCTCTCAACAAGCAGCCCCTCCTTCACAAGCTTCTCAATTAGCCCCGCAAACTCTGCGAACTCTCCTCTGCGAAGGGGCATGTCCAGCGCGGCTGCAAGAATGTGATGCCTCGCCACAACCTCATTGCCCGGCTCCACGTAGCCCGGAGCCACGTCGCCAAAGTAGTCATCGGGATGCTCCAGATAGTAGGAGCTTATCGGGTCGTTGTTTCTGAGCACCATCAAAGCTAGGCTCTCCTGTCCCTTTCGTCCGGCTCTACCTATGCGCTGAAGCACGCGGGTAAAGCTGGTGAGCATCGTAACGACGGCGTCTAAGTCGCCGATATCTATGCCCAGCTCAAGGGTTGGCGTCGCAACCATGCAGCGAAGCTCTCCGCTCTTAAAGGCACGCTCCACAGCCTCGCGATGCTTTTTAGTTAAACCAGCGCGGTGAATCTCTGCCCTGAGCTTTTGCTTTCTAGCTACTTTAAGTATTACCTCTGCATTTTTGTGGGTGTTTGCAAAAACAAGGTTTTTGAGACCTTCCTGGTAAAGCTCCCGCATTATCGCCACTATCAGCGAGGTCTCGCTACCCTCTTCAGGGTAGAGCATGGCAAAGTGCAGCCTCCCCTTCCGCCCCTCTTCTGCGACAGGCTCAGCGCTACACCCGAAGAGCTGGGAGGCAAACTCTTCAGGGTTGGCGAGGGTCGCGGTTGCAGCTATTAGCTGGAAGTTAGCAAACCTTCGGAGCCTTCGCAGGATAAAGTGGATACTCGCTCCGAAGGCACCGGTGTACTCGTGGATTTCATCCAGCACCACGTAGCACACCCCGTGAAGAAGACCGCGAAACTCGCTCCAGGGGAGCATGAGGTGAAGGTGAAGCATGTCGGGGTTGGTTATCAACACCTCTGGCGGAGAGGCGTAAATCTTCTCCCTCTCCTCGCGAGGGGTGTCGCCGTCCAGCACAGCGAAGCGCACGCCTGTCGCGGCTTCAATCTCCTTAAATTTTGAGAGCTGGTCTCTGGCAAGAGCCTTGGTGGGGTAGATGAAAAGCGCCCTGGTTGTGCCTCCGCCGAGTCGCATTATGCTGTGAACCACAGGTAGAGCGAAGGCTTCTGTCTTGCCGCTTGCGGTGGGCGCGCATATAACCACATTTTTTCCAGCAAGGATTTTTTCAAGCGCCTCCTCTTGGAAGCGGTACAGCCTTCTTATCCCCCTTGCCTTGAGGTAAGCCTTTAGCGAGGGGTTTATGTTCAGTTCCTCAACCTCGCTGCCCTGGGCAAATTCAACCTCGCTGAACAGCTTGTACCTCGCGAGCCTCACCCCCTTCATTCTCAATATACGCTGAAGGGGCTGCGGTAGCCCATCGGGGGAAATCCCCTCGCGGGCGAGCTCACGCTTAACCTGCACCGGAAATCCAGCCTCGCCCCGCTTGTAGGCTTCAAGAAAATTCCTGTATGCCTCGCCTTCATCCTTTCCAGCCACTCTAGCTCGAATTCTGCACCTCAGGCAGACTATGCCATAGTCTTCGCCCCAGTGCATCACAAGAATATCCTCACCGCAGCCCGGGCATCGCATAAGGAGATTTATGTAAAGCTGGAATTTAAACCTGCGCCGGTAATTTTTTATTTACTCAGGAGAAGTTAGTGGGCAATGAAACTCTTGGTTAGCCCTATGGATGCCGCTGAAGCAGAGGAGGCGGTTAAGGGCGGAGCAGATATAATAGATGTTAAAAACCCGGCTGAGGGCTCCCTGGGTGCGAGCTTCCCTTGGGTTATCCGCGAGGTGCTGCAGGTTGTCCCTCAGGGGGTCGAGACCAGCGCCACACTGGGGGACTTGGACTTCAAGCCCGGCACCGCGAGCTTGGCGGCGTATGGGTTGGCTTCCCTTGGTGTGAATTACCTGAAGGCAGGGTTTTATAAAATAAGGAACGCTGAACATGCCCTTGAGCTTGCCACCTCGCTTGTTAAGGCTGTCGAGAGCTTCGACGCAAAGGTTATCCTTGCGGGGTATGCGGATTACGTGAAAATAGGCGCAATCTCGCCCTTTGCGCTGGTTGAGGTTGCCTCCCAGGCAGGTGCGGAGGGGGTTATGATAGACACAGCCAAGAAGGGCAGCGGGGGATTGCTCTCATACCTAAACCTTGAAGAGCTTACGCACTTTGTGGAGGAAGCTCACTCTCAAGGGCTAATATGCGCCCTCGCAGGCAGCTTAAGCGCTGAAGATATGCCGAAGATAAAAAAAACGGGCGCAGATATCGCAGGGGTTAGAGGCGCAGCGTGCACCAATGGAGACAGAAATAGAGGCAGGATAGTCGCAGAGAGAGTGAAATTCCTCAAGAATTTGGTGGAGCTATGATAGCGAGGGTAAACGACTCTATAAGAGCAGTCAAGGAGATTAAAGGCCTTGTCCTTGCAATGGCTTCTGTGCATGTCTTTTTTCTCATCGCTGGCTACGCAGTCGTTGCCCTGAGTTTTCCTTGGGCTCTTTCCCTGAGGGAGGAGTTCCTTATGTCGCTAAGGGGTTTCATACCCCTAGAAGCGGTTGCCGCGAGTGTTCATGAGGGTAGTCTTTTGAGGGCGATGAGCATAACCTTCGCATATAATCTGAGCTTTGGTGCCTTTTTAAGCACCACGCTAACCGGGGTTGTGCTATTTCTCCCGGCGCTCATAAGCGCATTCCGCGCCTTTTTTGTAGGGCTTGCCTTTTATGACCACATAGCCTCGGCGCAGCACCTTGTTCTGATTGCAGGCACCATCTTTTTAGAGTTTGGGGCTTACAGCGTCTCCTCTGCCCTGGGCACAGCGCTGGGGATTGAGATCGCTCGAAGAGGAGAGGTGAGGCGTGCGCTTGCGAGGGTGGTAAGAGGTTACCTCATAGTGGCGCTGCTTTTGCTCTTAGGGGCGGTGTGGGAGATAGCAGGAATATATCTGCTGCTGAGGTGAGCATAATGCTACGAATGCTCTGGATTGACCTTGGCGAGGAACGCTTCTGGGAGGAGGAAATTAAGGAGGAGGTGGTGAGGAGATTTATTGGGGGCAAGGGCTTTGCGGCTAAACTGCTATATGAACATCTCCGCGAAGGAGTTGACCCCTTTTCGCCTGAGAACATCCTAATCTTCGCTGCCGGGCCGCTCACAGGCACTGTTGCGCCCTCCTCAGGCAGGGTGTGCGCCTCTTCAAAATCACCACTCACAGGCACAATCTTCGAGTCCCACTGCGGTGGCTACCTTGGCTACGAGCTTAGAAAAGCCGGCTATATGGCGGTTGCGATAAGAGGTAGGGCGGAGGACAGGGTCTGTCTCAGAATTTCAGAGGATGGCGTGGAGTTTGAGAGTGCCTCCCAACTATGGGGCTTGGGCACTAGGGAGACAGAGCAGAGGATTAAGCGCAGGCGAGGGTGGGAGCGCTCACGTGTTGCAGCGATAGGTGTGGCTGGCGAGAACCTGGTGCGCTTTGCGGCGATAATCCACGATGGGCACCGTGCCTTTGGCAGAGGCGGCCTGGGTGCTGTGATGGGCTCCAAGAACCTCAAAGCTATTGCGGTGAAGGGGAGTAAGAGCATAGAGCTTGCTCATCCACGGGAGTTTAAGCGAAAGGCAAGGGAGTGCTACAGGAAGCTTGCTTCGCATCCTACGACAGGAAAGACTCTGAAGCTCTACGGCACACCCAACGTTCTCGCCAAGGTAAACTACATAGGTCTCCTCCCGACGCGAAACTTCAGCGAGGGCGTTTTTGAGGGTGCCGACAGCATATCTGCCGAGAGCATCGCCAGGTACATAACCTCCTCCTATGGCTGCTACTCCTGCGCTATCAGGTGCGGGAAGGTGGTTGAGGTAGGCGGAGTTAGCACCACTAGCCTCGAATATGAGACCCTCTATGCCCTTGGCTCAAATGTGGGCGTTGCAGAGCTTTCGTGGGTGGTTAAGTTCAACGAGCTTTGCAACAACCAGGGCATGGACACCATCTCAGCGGGCGCTACAATAGCAGCCTACCTCGAGAAATGTTCGCGTTACGGCGACGCTGCTTGGGGGGATGGCGAGAAGATTTTAGCTTTGCTTGAGGACATCGCGCATCGCAGAGGCGAGGGCAAAGCCCTGGCTGAGGGGAGCGCAAGAGCCCTGCCTGAGTATTCCATCAGCATCAAGAGCCTTGAGCTTCCCGGTTATGATCCGCGTGGCGCGAAGGGTGTAGCTCTCGCGTATGCCACCTCCAACCGCGGCGCTTGTCACCTGCGCGCACCTGTTTATATAGAGGAGATACTCACCCAGAGCGTCGACCGGCGCAAGAGTGAGGGCAAGGCTAAGCTGGTTAAGGAAATGCAGGACTTTCATGCTGCGCTGGACTCGCTTATCCTGTGCAAGTTTACAGCCCGAGCGTTAGCCGCGCAGGACTACGCTGAGCTTCTCAGCTTTGCCACGGGAATAGAGTTTACCCGCGAAGAGCTCCTCCTCGCAGGGGAGAGGATTTTCAACCTTGAAAGGATGTTCAACCTGCGGGAGGGATTTTCGAAGCAGGACGACACCTTGCCTAGAAAGCTTCTAACACAGCCCATCCCCAGCGGACCCTCCCAGGGCATGGTGGCAGAGCTTGGAATTTTAGAAGAGTACTACTCTCTGCGTGGGTGGAGCAGCGAGGGCGTGCCTACCCGGGAGAAGCTTAGAGAGCTGGGATTGGGGTAGTTTATCCCAAACCCTCCACATCGATGGTAGCGTACGCAAACCCGTGCTTCTTCGCAGCTTTGAGTATCTCCCCCTTCTTCTTCAGGGCGAGCTCCAGCTCATCTTCGAGGAACTGAATCCTGAGCAGGGAATCGTGAACTCTGGCTCTAACTGCGGCAAAGCCGAGCCCGCGAACATCCTTCTCAAAACCCCGCACCCTCTCTACAACCTCCCCTCTTATCCACACCTCATAGGGAATCCTGGTGGCAAGGCAGCTCTCAGGCGCAGGCAGGGGGAGTCCTTCCTGCTTTGCATATTCAGCTATCTCCTCCCTGTTTAGCCCTGCATCTATTAACGGTGTTACCACACCCTCCTCATACAGCGCTACCACAGCCGAGCGGTAGGTCTGCATGTCGCTCTCATCACTGGCGTCCATCACGTAGGTGTAACCCTGAGCCTCTGCAAAGCGCTTAAGCGCGTCGATCATTGCCTTCTTGCAGAAGTAGCACCTCTCTGAGCTGTTCTCGATGAAGCATCTATCACTGAGCAGATCTATCTTCACAACCTCGTGTCTTATTCCCAGAGCGCGAGCAACTTCAGCTATCTCAGCCACGCTCGGTAGCAAGCCGTGGTCAACTGTTACAGCTACAAAATCCTTGCCCATCTCCTTCAACAAGTGGGCGAGAAATATACTGTTAAGTCCGCCTGAAAAACCCAGCACTATCCTGTCCTTCTCCCTAAGCAGGGTCTTAAGCTCAGCCAGCTTGGTGTTCATTATTATCATCCTCTGCTCTAACAAAGAAAACTTTAATTGACGGTAGAATTATTAATTCAAAATGGTGAAGGCATAGAAAATGCGCAAGCATGTGCTGTTGCTTATAATCCTATTCGCAGGCTGTACAGGAAGTGTGGAAGAGACCACCTCTCCAGGGGAGACTCTGGAGCAGTCCACAGGCTTCCTAGATGTTTTTGTTGACTACCCCTACGCCTATGTCACCTCAAACTGGGGACTGAGCATTATTGACTTCTCAGACTTTGAGAATCCCCGCCTTGTGGGGAGCATAAGAACCTCTGGGCAGGCGGAAGGCATATTTGTAAAAGATGGCTACGCCTTTGTGTGCGATGGTCTTGACGGACTGAAGGTTATAGATGTCTCAAACCCGGAGGCGCCCAAGCTTATTGCCAGATTCAGATACAGGGGTAATTTAAAGCAGATTGTGGTTAAAGGCGAGGAGGCGTACATAGCGAACTTCAATGACGTGAATGGTTTGCTTGTGCTCAACATCTCCAGCATAGAGAACATTACCCTTATAGGCAAATTTGACCCTCCTGGCTATGAGCACGTGCGCGACCTTTTCGTGGGCGAGAACTATGTCTACCTCGCAGATTTCACCGGGGGCTTGCAGATAGTTGACAGGAAAAATCTCAGCTTGGTAGCAACCTACAAGAGCAGAGGCGTGGCCTACTCTGTTGCTGTTAAAAATGGCATAGCGGTGCTTGCGGATAGCGATGCAGGCGTTGACGTGATAAACGTCTCACAGCCAGCAAAGCCTGAAAAGATCAGCAACATCAACACCATGGGGTATGCCATAAAGGTAAAGCTTTTGGGAACCATCGCCTTTGTTACCACTGGCAGCCATGGGCTATACGTGTTTGACATAACCTCGCCGGCGAAACCAAGGTTGCTGTCCCATTATGACACCCCTGGCAACGCTTTTGGCTTTTTCATAGACGGGAGTTACCTCTACCTGGCGGACTTCGATAACGGCTTACTCGTGCTGGACATCTCAGACCCCACTTCGCCATTGCTCGTGTCCCACTTCGTCACCCTATCGCATCGCGAGACGGGTAACTTCACACATGGGGGTGAGGGCTATTAGAAGACTGAGCGTGGGCACCAAAGTAATGCTCCTCGTGGGCTTTGTAATGATAATGCTCATCTTTGGTTTATTCTCATGGATATACGTGCTCAACGAGAGGCACATGGAGACGCTGCTCAAAGAGCAGGCGAAGAGCATCGCAGACCAGGTTATCCTCGTAAGGCTGTGGAATGCGCAGAACAAAGAGCGCATTGAGCCAGTGCTTTCCGTGCTATCCAACCGCAAGTTCTCCTATAAGTGGAAGATGGTTTCCAAAAAGCCAATAGGGACAGAGAACCTGCCTGAGAATGAATTCCAGAGCAGAGCTATAGACACCTTCTATCGCGAACCCGGCGATGTTTACCGCATTTATGAAGTAAATGGAAGGAAGTACTTCGAGTATGCTGGGCCGATCATTATGGAGGAGCCCTGCCTACGCTGCCATATTGACCAAGGTTACAAGCGTGGAGATGTGCACGGCGCCATTGTGGTAACAATACCCATGGATGAAGCGATGCACAACCTTTACGAAACAAGAAGGACCCTTGCATTTTCAGCGGTGATACTGCTATGGAGCATTCTTGTTCTCCTTTATTTTATACTTAAAGGCACGATTATTATGCCCATAAATATCCTCAAGGAGGCGCTGAGCAGGGTGGGGAAGGGTGACTACAACGTCGCAATAGAGATAAAACGCAATGACGAGATAGGCGACCTTGCTGCGAGCTTTAATCAAATGGTGCGCGACCTGCGCAACAAGGAAAAGCAGATTATCAGGAGCGAGAAGCTTGCCACCGTGGGCAAGCTTGCCGCAGGTGTTGCCCATGAGATTAACAATCCGCTAGGCAACATTTCGCTGTATGCACAGATGCTGGCCCAGAAGACCAAGAACAAGGAGGCGAGGAAGAAGCTGAAGATTATTGAAGAGCAGGCAACTCAGGCTGCTAGGATAGTTAAGAGCCTTCTGGAGTTTTCACGTCAGATGGAGCCCAAATTCAGAAAAGTGAACCTAAATGATGTAGTTACCAAGACCCTGGAGATACTCCAACCTCAGATATCTATAAATAACATAAATGTAATAAAAAATCTGGATAAAGCTTTGCCTGAAGTAAAGGCAGACCCCGCACAGATACAACAGGTCCTGGTGAATATAATTAACAATGCGATTGAAGCCATGCCTGAAGGAGGTACCCTTATAATAGACACCCGGCGGAGAGATAGTGAGGTGGAGATAAGCATCACCGACACCGGTGAGGGTATTCCGGAGGAGAACCTCAGCAAGATCTTTGACCCCTTCTTCTCCACGAAGGGTGTGGGCAAGGGCACAGGCTTGGGGCTCAGCGTGAGTTATGGCATAGTTGAACGCCACGGCGGGAGAATAGAGGTGGAGAGTGAGGTTGGCGTGGGGAGCACCTTCAGGGTAATACTTCCATTGGGTGATTGAAATGGCGAGGATATTGATAGCAGAAGACGACGAAGGTTTGAGGTCTGGGCTTGAGGAGATGCTGAAAGAGGAGGGCTATGAGGTTGAGAGTGTTGAAAACGGGGAGAAGGCTCTGGAGAAGATAAAAAATGAGGACTTCGATGTGCTGCTAACAGACTTGGTAATGCCAAAGATGAGCGGAATGGAGCTGCTCACAGAGGTAAAGAGAACAAAGCCGGATATCAAGGTGATAATAATCACAGCCTTTGCAACCATAGACAGCGCTGTGGAGGCAATTAAGAAGGGGGCAAGTGACTACATAGAGAAACCATTCAAGATAAACGAGGTTCAAAACACCATTCGGCGAGTGCTTGAGGAGGCGAAGTTTGAGAAGCGCAGCAGCGCGCTAACAGGCAAGATTTCCGATGAGGTTATCAAGGCACTTTCAAATCCAATCAGACGCCAAGCTCTGGAGTACCTCTACTCCCGCGGGAAGGTGAGATTCAGAGATATCCGCGATCACCTTGGCATAGATGACCCCGCCAAGCTGAGCTTTCATCTCAAGATTCTGAAGCAGGCGGGCTTAATAGACCAGGATCAGGAGAGAAAGTACTTCCTCAGCACCATGGGCAGGGAGACCTTAGAAGTGCTTGGAAAGGGGTCATGAACGGAAGAGCCTTTTCTGAGATTAAATCTATTAAGAGGGAGATTGGGATAGGGGTGAACAGTGCAGACGCCCCGGAGATGGAAAGCTTTCTTGAGAAGCTTAGAAGCGCTTCACCCCTTATAAAAATTGAGGAGGACGCAGAGATAACGCCAGCGCCAGCGCTGCGCATTGAGAACATCTATTATCATGGGGTTCCAAAACATAAGGAAGCTGAGGCTTTTGCAGAGATTGTGAAAATAGTAGGCTCTGCCTACGAGGGTGCTGAGGAGTTGCCGGCGATAGAGCGTGAGGTGGAGATAAAGATTTTCACTACACCCACTTGCCGGTACTGCCCGAAGGCAGTGGTCGCAGCTGCAAAGCTTGCGAAGGCAAGCGATAAAATCTCGCTTCACATATACGATGCCACAGAGTTCAGCGAGCTTGCAGATGCCTACGAGGTAAGCTCAGTACCCAAGATTGTGATTAACGATGTGGTGTTCATAGAGATTCAAACCACAGAAAGGAAATACATGGAGCTTATCCAGAAGGCGATGGAGCATATTGAGGAGCACCAATACTATTCCAGCGAGCATGCTTAGTTTTATATTATATCAATAGAAGGTAGAGGCGTTTTATTAACTTTTGTTTATAAATTGTGAATTTTATTTTTTAAAAAAATATATAAATTGCATTTAGTAAAAATTAGACCGGTGATGGGCATGAAAAATGAAATATTGTTGGTTTCTGTCTTTTTGGGGGTGCTGGTACTGGCAGGTGCTGCAAACGCCACAGAGGCATGTATCTCCTGCCACAAGTCAGTAACCCCCGGTATAGTTGCTGACTACCAGAAGTCAGACATGGCGAAGAATGGCGTCACCTGCCTTGACTGCCACGAGGGTGACCCAGCCAAGGATCCCAGCGTAAGGGACCACAACGGCTACCAGATAACACCAGTGGTTTCGCCGAAGTACTGCGAGAAATGCCACGAAGAGCAGGTGAAGCAGTTCATGGACAGCAAGCACGCTTGGACGGCATTCATAGGTCCACTCAAGCCCTGGTATCTGGAGATGAAGAAGCAGGGCAAGGACCCGCTGAAGCTGGAGACAGCCTTGGCGAATAACCCCAGGGACTTCATACGCAGGAAGGTGACACCGCTCTATCCCGACAGCGGTGCACTGAAGCGCGCGGGCATACTTGACTTGGAGAGCTACAACCACGAGAACCAGGTGCTTGGCTGCATAGAGTGCCACGGCAGCTACGTAATAGCCAAAGACGGCGAGATTCTGGACGGCTGGCCTAACGTGGGTGTGGGCAGGGTTAACCCGGACGGCAGCCTTGGTTCCTGCTCTGCATGCCACACTAGGCACAGCTTTAGCAAGGCAGAAGCGCGAAAGCCCGAGACCTGCGGTCAGTGTCACCTTGGCCCTGACCATCCGCAGATGGAGATTTACGAGGAGAGCAAGCACGGCAACATCTTCTTCTCCATGGAAGACCACAGCTTCCTTGAGGAAGAGGAGCTGACGCCGGAGAACACAAGAGCGCCCACCTGTGCGGTATGCCACATGAGCGGCTTCAACGGCGTGCCAGCCACCCATGACGTGGGGTCGAGACTCTACTGGGAGCTTCAGCCAAAGAAGTCTGTGCCACAGTGGAAGCCTCCAAGCCAGGTTAATGACATAGTCAAGGAGCGTGTGCCTGACGAGGCACTGGCAAAGGAGAACAGAAAGCGCATGAAGAAGGTGTGCAGAGGCTGCCACTCTCCGGCATGGGTGGACGGCTATTTCGAGAGCTTCGACAAGATAATAGAGGACTACAACAGGGTCTATGACTACACCAAGAAGCTGCTCGACACCGCGTATGAGGAGGGCTTGATAGACAAGTCCAACCCCATCGACGAGATTCCAGAGGTAATGTACTACTACATCTGGCACCACGACGGCAGGCGGTGGAGGATGGGCGCCAGCATGATGGCACCCGACTGGACCCACTGGAACGGTGCAGTCGATGCCCTGCTGGACAAGCTCAACATGATGGAAGAATGGATCAAGATGCAGCGCAGGATCAAGCAGCTCGAAGCGGCAGTTGTCAAGGCTCCTGCTGCAGAAGTGCCCAAAGCTGAGGAGGTAGTGCCAGAGAAGAAGCCAGAGGTGACGCCGGAGGTAGCAACCCCGACGCCTGAGGCAAAAGGCGTGTGCGGTCCTACAACGATTGCCGCTATTGCACTGCTACCACTAGCTGGCTATGCAGCGATGAGAAGAAGGAAGCTCTAAGCTTCCAACTATTTTATTTTTTTATTGTGCTATTTTTACCTTTTTATTATGAAGTCGTGGATATTTTTAATCCTACTTTTTCTTGCTGTCACCCTCTATGCAGGTACCCGCTTAGGAGAAGAGAATTACTTTGAAGGATACGCAGAGGGCTACTACGATGGATACCTCGCTGGGCTGAGGCAGGGTTACGAGGAGGGATATGAGCTGTCATGCTTAGAAAGCACCAATGCCTCGCTCGGTGAGATTGCGGAGAGAGAAGGAGTCATAGTAAGGTACTTTGAGCTTCCAGGCAGAGGCTCTGGATTCTACAGCAGGATAAGCACCCGCAGGTACCTGTACTACAAGGTGCTTGCTCCTAGGCACAGCAACCTCTCAGCCTACATCACCCCTGAAGAGGGCGAGGTAGCAGAGCTTGCGCTGATGCTCAGAAAGCACTATCACAGCGATAGAGAGTTTGCAGAAGCTGCTCTAGACATAGTTCAGCAGCTGAAGTTTGAACCTGACATTACAGCTTTCAACACCAAGTACCCCCTCGAAACCCTTGCCGAGGGCTCAGGGGACTGCGAAGACCGTGCGCTTCTCCTGGTCTCGCTGCTACGTGCAGCCGGTATTGATGCAGTGGTTGTGGTGTTCCTAGACCACGTAGGGGCTGCGGTTAGCCTCTCAGAATCCCCCTTCAAGGGCGCTGTCTTCTTTGAGGTTGGTGGGAAGAGGTACTACTATTGCGAGACCACTGGCAGTTACCCAGCGGGTGAGGACTGGAATGTGGGGGAGATGCCCAAGAGTTACGCCACTCAAGGAGCGCAGATAATTTTTTGAAATGCGGCGGTGAAGAAAATATTTAAAACATCCCTGAGCATATACTCGAGCACAATCCTCCTTTCAATCGTTACACAAATATATAATGAGGCGGTAGTTAGGCTTAGTGGTGGTATCCCAATGGGAAATCGCGAGCATGCGTTTCGGGTAAGGGACATCCTCAAGGAGCATCATCGCTGGTTTAGCGAGAGTCTTCCATTGATAGCGAGTGAGAACATCACCTCGCTTCTGGTGCGCGAGGTGTGCGCCAGCGACTTTTCGCATCGCTACGCCGAAGGCGAAGCTGGAAAGCGCTTCTACCAGGGTTGTAAATACATAGATGAGGTGGAGTTCTTAGCTATTGAGCTTGCCCAGAAGCTTTTCGAAGCACCTTACGTCAACGTGCAGCCCACCTCGGGTACAGTCGCCAACCTAGCGTGCTTCTTTGCGCTGGCGAATGCTGGAGATACGATGATGGCGCTTCAGGTACCCCACGGGGGGCATATCTCGCATGCGGAGCTGAGCGCCGCGGGTGTGCGCGGATTGAAGGTTAAGAGCTTTCCCTTCGACGAGCAGGAGATGAATATCGACGTTGATAAGGCTGCGAAGAAGATTCGAGAGGTTGAGCCAAAGCTTGTACTCTTCGGCGCGAGCATCTTCCTCTTCCCCCACCCTGTGCGCGAGCTCAGCGAAGTTGCGAAGGAGGTTGGGGCTACAGTGATGTATGACGGTGCACATGTGCTCGGTTTAATCGCGGGCAAGCAGTTTCAGCAGCCCCTTAAAGAGGGCGCCGATGTGATCTCAGCGTCGAGGCACAAGACGTTTCCAGGTCCGCAGGGTGGTGTGATTCTCGCAAAGGAGGAGTATGGTAAGAAGCTCACCCGTGCAGTGTTCCCGGGCTTGGTTTCCAACCACCACCTTCACCACATGGCTGGCTTCGCCGTAGCCCTTGCAGAAATGCTGGAGTTCGGCGAAGCTTATGCCAAGCAGGTGGTCAAAAATTCTAAGGCTCTTGCTCAGGCTCTGAGCGAAGAGGGCTTCGATGTGCTATGCGAGCATAAGGGCTTCACAGAGTCACATCAGGTGCTCGTTGACGTAGCAAAGCAGGGCGGTGGCACTCATGTTGCCGAAGCTTTAGAGAAGGCGAACATCATCCTCAACAAGAACCTTCTGCCCTGGGACGATATAAACAGGAGTGCCAACCCCAGCGGAATTCGCATAGGCACGCAGGAGGTTACTCGCTTAGGGATGAAGGAGAGTGAGATGCGCACCATAGCCGAGCTCATCGCAAGGGTTGCTATCAAAGGCGAGAGCACCGAAAAAGTTAAAAAGGACGTTGCAGAATTGAGGAGAGAATTTAACCAAGTGCACTACAGCTTCGACGATAAGAGGAAAGCTTACGAGTATATTCAATTCTTTTAGAAAGCTTACGACGTGAAAAACATGGATATAAGAGAAGGGTGTACAGCACTCGTGGCTGCGGGCGTATTGCTCGCCTTCTCGCCCGTAAAGATGTATCGTCTTTACAAAGGTTAAGTTTACCCTTTATATCGCCAATTACCTAGTGGAGAGTCTGATATGGAAGCGAAGTTGGAAGAGCTCACAGCGAAGCGCGATGAACTTGAGGCAGAGATAAGGCGGATGAAGCATGAGGTATCTGCGAAGCGCAAGCGCCTGCGCGAGCTGAACAAGCGCAAGCGGGATATCATTGAGGCGATAAAGAAGAAGAACACCGAGGCTAACAAGGCTAGAGAGAAGCGGGACAAGTTAAATGCGGAGATAAAGAAGCTCAAGGCACAGCGCGAGGAAGCCAACGCGGAAGTAAAGAAGATTCTGGAAGAGTACAAGAAAGCGAAGGAGCGTGCCCCTAAGGGTGATTTCAAACGCCTGCAGAGGGAGAAGAACCGCCTAGAATGGAAGCTTCAGACAAGCGTGCTGGAGATTAAGAAGGAGGATGAGCTGGTAAAGCGCATCGCCGAGATTGAGAAGGAGCTTGCGAATTACGCTGAACTTATCGAGATTTCAAAGAGACTGGAGAAGAAGCGCAAGGTGTCAAAGAAGATTCATGAAAAGATTATAAAGCTCAGCGATGAGTCGCAGAAGTACCACGAAGCCTTCGTGACGGCTGTGGAGAAGATAAAGGAACTGGAGCAGAAGATAGATGAGATTAACAAGGAGAAGCTCGCGCTCACTCAGGAGCTTGACAAGCTCAACGCTGAGCTGGACGAGAAGGTACCCCAGCTCAAGGAGCTGGAGAAGGAGATTGTAGAGCTGGAAACGGGTATTGAGCTGCTACACCGCGAGAAGAGCGAGAAGGAGCTGCGCGAGGAGGCGAAGGCGATATACGAGCGCTTCAAGCGCGGTGAGAAGCTCGATCTTGAGGATATATATCTGCTGAGGAGATTCAACCTCGTGTAATAGGATTATGGAAATAAGGCGAATATACGTAATCTGCGTCGACCGCGATGCAGATATCACCCGGAAGATAGGGGAGAAGGGGCCTATCCTAGGTAGAGAAGAGAACTTGCGCGTGGCTGTAAAGCTGGGGTTAGCTGACCCCACGGAGAGCGACACCAACACAATATTCGAGGCGGTGAGGCTATACGACTTCTACCGCGAGCAGGGGCGAGAGGTTAGAGTAGCCACGCTTGTCGGCGATGAGAACGTAGGCGTGGTGAGCGATGAGGCAATTGCAAGACAGCTGGATGAGATCCTCGCTGAGTTTAAACCAGATGGCGTTGTCCTGGTTACAGACGGTGCTGAGGATGAGCACATCTTACCCATAGTCGAATCCCGCGCAAGGGTTATATCCCTCAGCAGGGTGATTGTGAAGCAGAGCGAGCAGCTCGAGAGCACCTATTACATGATTCTAGACTTCATGAAGAGCATAGCCAACGACCCGAAGCTTTCCCGGATAATAATAGGGTTGCCAGGCATAGCACTGGTGCTGTACATGCTTCTCGGCCCGCACAGCTGGCGCCTCATCGGCGGCGTGCTGGGCGTGTTCCTTATAATCAAGGGCTTTGACCTCGAGGGAATAATTTCGCGCAGCTTTCAGGAGTTCAAGACTTCCTTCATAGCTGGTAAGCTGTCCTTCTTTACATACCTGGTTGCTGCAATTCTCGCTACATTGGGCGCCTTTATAGGCTGGCGCGCGGCTGAAGCACATGGCTATGTGAGCTTCGCGGAGGGGGTACCTGACTTTATCGTCGCTTCTATAGACTTCTTCATGTTCGCTGCCCTCATCGCCCTCGTGGGAAAGAGCATCGACGCCCTGCTTGAGGGGGAGAACGTGAGCAGATACATGGTGCTCATGGTATTCGTCATAGCCCTCCGCCTTATTCTTGACTCAGTGGCGCTTTACATGCGCGGGAAGATAGCTAATGAGATGTTCGCGCTCTCGCTTACGCTTGGCCTGGTGCTTACAATGGTGGCTTTTCTTGGAATACGCGGTAGAAAGAAGAAAGCGGCGAAGGCTTAATATAACCCTAGGGAAGAGCATAGCCTATGCAGCGCATAGCTATTATAGGCGGCACAGGAATATACGACCCCAAGGTTTTTAGGGAGCGGGAGAGGAAAGTCATAGAAACACCCTACGGCGAGGCTTCACCCGCGTTTATAGGCGAACTCGCTGGCAGGAGCGTTGTTTTTATGCCCCGCCACGGGATAAAGCACGAGCTTCCGCCGCACAGGGTTAACTACCGCGCCAACATCTACGCGCTTAAGCAGCTGGGTGTTAGCAGGATAATCGCCACCAACTCGGTGGGTGGGATAAATCAGAGCTTTGCTCCTGGCGACGTCGTTGTGCCCCATGACTTCATAGACTTCACCCGCTCCCGCAGCGCCACCTTCTACGACACCGAAGCTGTGCACGTGGATATGACTCAGCCCTACTGCCCTGAGATACGCTCTGCTCTAATAAAGGCTGCGAGGACTACAGTTGGCAAAGTAGGAGAGCGCGCCGTATATGCTGCGACAGAAGGACCACGCTTCGAGACGCCTGCAGAGATCCACATGCTCTCTATGCTTGGCTGCGACGTCGTGGGAATGACCGGCTTACCCGAGGCGGTGCTCGCGAGGGAGATGGAGATATGCTATGCCAGCGTGTGCACCGTCACAAACTACGCTGCAGGCATTAAGCAGGAGAAACTCACCGCCACTGAGGTAATTGAAGTGGTGAAGCAGAACGAGGAGAAGCTTAAAAAGCTAATACTCGAAGCGGTGAAGCTCATACCCGAGGAGCGCCGATGCGGCTGCGCCCATGCCCTCGACGAGGCCAGGGTGTAACGTAAAAAGCTTTTTTTAATCGCCTACCGCCGCCACCTGTCGAAGACGCTTGCCAAACCACGAGGTTTGAATATTACCATCACCACCAGAAGCAAGCCTATAATCACAAAGCGCTCGAAGTGCAGGCCCAGGTTCTTGAGCCCCTCCCAGATCAACGTTATAGCCACAGTACCTATTATCGGTCCCTCCAGCGTTGCTAACCCGCCAGCTATTGCATAAATCACCGGCCAGAAGGAGTTGTGCACACTATAAATCTCCGGCGTAATGTATGCAAAGCTATGGGTCTGAAGCGCACCAGCTAGGCCAGCGAGGTATGTGCTTATCAGAAAAGCTATGAGCTTGTACTTGGTGGTGTTAACCCCCAGAATCTTCGCCTCCATCTCGTTCTCCCTTATTGCCGCAAAGGCGACACCGAGCCTGGAGCGCATTATGAAGTAGATGAGAAGAGTGGTGGCTATCGCAAGGAGGAGCATGAAGTAGTACTCATAGAGGTAGCGGTGCTCCAGGGTGGCGCTGAAGAAGCGTTTCGCGGGCATGCCATCGACACCGCCAAAAAGCGAAGTGAACTGGTTTAAGAAAATCGTGCCTATTATTATTGAGAAACCAAAGGTTACCATTGCCAGGAACCACTCCCGCAGACGTACACATATTATGCCAACGAAAACGCCAGCGATGGCAGCGAAGATAGCGCCTATGAAGATTGTAAGAAACGGCGATGTCCCAAGCTTCGCAGCCAGCAGCGCCGAGGCATACCCGCCGATGCCGAAGAAGGCTGCATGCCCGAGAGAAGCCTGCCCTGAGTATGCCAGCAGATTCCACGCGTGGGTGTAGATTATGAAGATTATCATTATTATGAGAACCTTCATAAGGTAGGGGCTTTCGCCCACGACTAAGGGCAGGAGCAGAGCAATTGCAAGCGCCGCGAGCCATAATAGATGCCTCTGTCTCATTCCTCTCCCTCCCCGAATATGCCATGAGGCTTGACTATTAGCACTGCAATGAGTATCAGGAAGGAGATCGCATCCTTCCAGTAGTTGCCGAACAGGTAGCCACCTGCGTTCTCTGCTATGCCATAGATGAGCCCGCCCACAATGGCACCGGGAATGCTTCCAAGCCCGCCCAGGATGATTATCGCAAAAGCCTTGATCGCCGGGAGGGAGCCTGAGTAAGGGTTGAAGAGCTGACCGCTTATAGCCCAGAGCGAACCTGCGGCTGCTGCGAGAGCCACACCCAGACCAAAGCTGAGCATATCTATGCGCTCCACGTTAACACCCATGAGCATCGCCGCCTTTCTATTCTGACTCGTCGCCCGCATCGCCCTGCCCAAGCTCGTCTTTTTTAGAAACAGGTGAAGTGCCAGAAGGATTACGGCAGTGAAGAATACAAGAATCACATAGTCAAGTGGCAGGTTTATGCTGCCCAGGGGTATGGTTTTCGCTGCGTAAGGGCTGTGCATGCTCCTGAAGTCGTCGCCCCATAGAAATGCCACGCCGTTCTGCAGGATGTAAATTAAGCCAAGGCTGACGAAGATCTCGTTTAGCTTGCCTGTGCCCAGGATTGGACGAAAAGCGAGGCGCTCAACGGCTATGCCCAGCATCCCAAGCAGGAGCATTGAAGGTATAATTGCGACGTAGGGGTTAATCCCGAAGAGGGCGACTATCCAGAAGGTGATATAGGAGCCCAGCATCAGAAACTCGCCGTGGGCGAAGTTGACAACCTTCATCACGCCGAAAATTAGCGTTAAGCCTGTGGCTAATAGCATGTAGATGCATCCAGCGTATATACCCCAGAACAGCACCTGCATCGCTATGCCAGCGTCTAGCATGGTATCACGTCATCTGAATAAGAGGCAGAGCTTAAAAATTTTCCTATAGAGGGGCTTCGTTACCCACTTCGTTCGGGAACGATAGGAACCCGCTGGTGGTTACCCGGAAGCGAAGCTTCCGGTGTGACGCTTAGTTCCTATATAATCTTAAAACGTTAACCCCGCCTTCTGAGCCATGAAACTCGAGATTTCAGTGCTGGGGACTATTATAGTTATTCTCTGGGGCCTGTGGGGCTTTCTCTACAAATACGGTGTTGATAAACTCGGTTTATTTCGCGCCCTTTTCGTGACCAACGTGGTCTACATGCTTACCAATCTTGCTATTCTCGCTTATCTTTATTACAGGGGGATAAGCTTTCCAGTCTCACAGCCGGCGGCGATGCTAACGCTGGGAACAATGGTAGGTGTGACCGCCTCCCTGCTGTTCATGCTCGCCCTAGAAAGGTACCCGGGAAGCATAGTCATACCCCTGACTGCACTTTACCCGGCGGTCAGCGCTATACTTGCGGTGCTCGTTCTGGGAGAGAAAATAAAGGCGGTTAACGCCGCTGGCATCGCTCTGGCGATAGTGGCAGGCTACCTGCTCACAAGGTAGGTTTGTAACAGTTTTTTCTGCTAATCAAGCAAACTTGATTTTCTAATCAATATTATTTGAGAAAAAGCTTAAATATGCCTTATTTTATAAAAAATAGTGTAAATTATACAGAGAGGTGGCAGATATGGAAGACAAAAATGCGCATAAAGTAGAAATGAGCTACAGGATGGAGTGTAAATACAAGGGGGCAGGACTCACCCACTATGTGATGCAGAGTGAGGACTCGCCCTTCTAATTTCCTTTTTTAGGGTGGTAAAGATGCTCCAGACTCTCACTATTGGCGAAACAGAGTTTAAGGTTGATCCGGAGACGAATTTCTGGGGTATTGGGGAGCAGAAAAAGCTGGAAGAGCTGTACTCCAGCGTGAGGGAGGAACTGATTGGGGAGATGAAGGCTCTGAGGTTCAGCACAGATATAATTCTGCTCTATGTAAATCCCACCGACAGATGCAACGCCTCGTGCCCATACTGCTACCTGCCCCAGAATATAAAGTCACGCGGAAAAAACATGAGCTACGCTGAGCTCTGCACCGTCGTTGAGAAGGCAATTGAATTTTTTGATGAGAAAGGGATGAAGGGCTCCATAGTGTTTCACGGAAGCGAGCCTCTGATGAACAAGGAGAATATCTTCAGGGTGATTGAGGATTATTACGGCAAGCTTCACTTCGGTATTCAGACGAATGGTCTGCTACTAACCGAGGAAGATGCCGAGTTTATAAAGGAAAAGAGGGTGAACATAGGCATCTCTCTGGATTCGCCGGATGAAAAGACGAACGATTCACTGCGCGGACAGGGGCACTACAGGAAGATTGTCAAGGCACTGGAGTGGTTCTCTGGCTACAGAGGCTTGAATGTGGTCACCACAATAACAAAGCACAATCAGAAGCAGCTTGCCGACATGGTCAGGTTCCTGAATGATAGGGAGGTTTCACTGTGCCTGATGAATCCTGTTAGAGGCACTCAAAAAGGTTCCCTTGCTTTACGACCAGAGCCACGGGAGATGGCTGAATATTTTATTAAAGCCGTAGACACCGCAATTGAGCTGACAAAGCAGGGGAGAAGAATAGTCATCGGCGACTTCGCCAACCTTCTGCTTGGCATCATCGCACCGAGCGCAAGAGTGCTCATGTGCGACATCTCACCCTGTGGTGGCGGCAGGAGGTTCTTTTCAGTTACCGCAAATGGGGAGTGTTACCCCTGCGGTGAGTTCATAGGCATGCAGGAGTTCGCAGGCGGGAACATATTCAACAATACTATTGAGGACATCTCAAATTCAGAGAGTTTCAGAAAGGTGGTGAGCCGCGCAGTTGAGGAGATAGAAGAGTGCAATGTCTGCCTCTTCAAAAACATCTGCGGTGCCCCCTGTCCTGCGGAGATATACTCCACCGACGGCAGCATGTATAACAAGAGCTACTACTGCGATTTTTACAAGAAGGTCATAGAGCATGCCTTCAGGGTAATTCTTCGCGGTGACACCTGGCATGTCCTTCGCAGGTCAGCGCTGAGGGAGAAGTTCAGCATTTAAGCTCCTCGTGCATAGCCTTTGCAAGCGCAGCCTGCGCGTATAGCGACGAGAACTTTTCCCTGAGCTGCGCCACAAGCTGCCTCACGGTGTAGCCTTCATGCTCAAACTCAAACTTGTAGGCAACCTCCCACAGCACCAGAAACTCAGGCGGCGCCGCTGAAAATTTCCGCTCCACTTCAGGGTGTAAAGCCTCTTCAAGTGTCTCAAGGCTGAGCTCACCCTTCCCCACCATTGCTATCGCGCTCGTCAGCCTGCGCACCATCTCCCAGAGAAAGCTCTCCCCCTTAAAGGTTAGCACAATAACCTCGCCTTTTCTGTCAGCGGTAACCCTGAGAAGCCTCCGCGTGTAGTTTTTCTCCCTGGCGCGGGTGAAGTTGTGGAAACTGTGCTCACCCTCAAGAATACTGCACGCCTTCTTTATTGCCTCAAGGTCAAAGCCCTCGTCGTACAGAAAGTACTTGTAGGTTCTGTGGAGCGCGTCGTAGCGCGGATGAAAGCTTTCGGGTACCTCCCTTATTGCGAGTACCCTTATATCCCTGCTCAGCTGTGCATTTATCGCCCTTGGCTCGAGCTTTCTATCCATATCAAAGGCAAAGACGTTGCCCAGCGCACTAACCCCGCGGTCAGTTCTTCCTGCGCTCTTGAAGTTCCTCACCTCGCCAAAGATGCTCAAAGCGCGGAGAAGCTCGCCCTCAACTGTGCGTTTCGCTGGTTGGCGCTGCGAGCCATAGAAAGCTGTGCCCTCGTAATATACCTTCGCTGCAAACCTCATAATCTTATCACTAAGTTTATTTATCGCAGGCTGATAATAAATCCTATGAGGGAGGTGACCCTTGAGGATATAAAGCGTGCCGCTGAGGTTATTAAAAGCAAGGTGCACCGCACCCCGCTTGAGCGCTCTCAGACCTTCTCCATGCTTGCGGGGGGCGAGATTTACCTCAAGGCAGAGAATCTCCAGAAGACAGGTTCTTTCAAGTCGAGGGGTGCTATCAATAAAATCGCCTCCTTGAACCAAGCCCAGCTGAAGCGAGGGGTTATCGCCGCCTCCACCGGAAACCACGCTCAGGGCGTGGCTTATGCTGCTTCTCTATTTCGCGCGCGCTGCACCATTGTTATGCCAGAAAACACCAGCATATCCAAAATTCTGGCTACACGTGGGTATGGGGCGAGGGTCATTCTTAAGGGAAAAACCTTCTCAGACGCCCTCAAAGAGGCGAAGAAGCTTGCTAAAGAAGAAGGGCTTTGCCTAATCCATGCCTTCGACGACCCTCACATTATCGCGGGTCAGGGCACAATTGCACTGGAAATCCTCGAAGACCTGCCTGAGGTGGAGCAGATTGTTGTACCTGTAGGCGGAGGCGGCTTGATTTCGGGCATAGCAATAGCTGCGAAGAGTATTAAAGAAGAGGTAAAAGTAATCGGCGTGCAGGCGGAAGCTGTAGCGGCGATGAAGGCAAGTTTAGCAATGGGAAAGCCCACATCGGTGAAGCTTTCCACAACCATCGCCGATGGAATAGCAATTAAAAGCCCAGGCAGGCTCACCTTCCAGCTGATTCAGCGCTACGTGGATGATGTGGTTACCGTCACCGAAGAGGAAATCGCCGAAGCGATGCTTCTCCTCCTTGAACGCGCCAAGCTTGTTGCTGAAGGTGCTGGAGCTGCGTCGCTGGCAGCCTGCCTCTCAGGCAAGGTCCCCTGCAAAGGAAAGACCACCGCGGTGCTCATAAGCGGGGGAAACGTGGATTTAAACCTGATTTCCCGCGTAATAGAGAAAGGTCTGGTAAAGCGGGGGAGGTACCTTCACCTAAGCGTGGTGGTTAAAGACCTCCCCGGGGAGCTCAAGGCGATGCTTGAGACAATCGCCGAAAAAAGAGCAAATGTAATCTCTGTAGTCCACGACCGCCTGCAGAAAGGCATACCTCTGGGCGAAGTCAGAGTCGACGTTGTGGTTGAAACCTACGGCTTTGAACATGCCGAGGAGATAAAAGAGGCGCTGATCGCTAAGGGTTACCTTTTGCTATAGCAGCGAGCACACTTTCAAGCTCCTCCACATTAACCTCACGCTGCTCCTTTGCGCGCATGTCTTTAAGGAGCACCTTGCCTTCTTTAATCTCCTCTCCTACGAGAATAACGTATGGTATGCCCTTAGCATCAGCATAAGCTAGGGCTTTTTTTACCTTCCTGCGCATAACCTCAAGCTCGCACACATAGCTGCGTCTTACTAAAGAGGCAACTTCTATCGCATAGGGCACAAGCTCCCTACCCATAGGTATGACCATGAACAGCGTTCTCTCCGTATCTGGGAGCTTTACTCCTTCCTTCTCAAGTGCAAGTAGCAAACGGTCAAAGCCAAAGGCAAAGCCGCTCGTAGCTACGGGTTTGCCCCCAAAGACCTCCGCCAAGGAGTAGCTTCCGCCCCCACATATCTGCTTCTCGGCACCCAGTTTATAGGCGTAGACCTCGAAGACCATGCCGGTGTAGTAGTCCAGCCCTCGAGCTATGCCCAGGTTGAGGTGGTAATTTTTAACCCCGAAGCTCTCAAGGGCGTCGAGGATTTCTTCGAAGCTGCGAAGCTCCTTTAGCACAGACTCTCTTCCAGCGAGCAGCGCCTCAGCACGCTCAACCACCTCCCCGCGCCTGCCTTTCAGCTCAAGCACACCAAGGATAACCTCCTTCTCCTCTTCCGGAAGTTCAAGCCTGTTAAGCTCTTCCTCAAGCTGTGCCTCGTCACCCTTATCTATAACCCCCATTATGTGCGCCTGGACCTCTTCGCCAATGCCATTCTCAGCCAGGATTTTCCTGAGTATGCCGATGTTGCCTATGTGAAGCTCGTATTCTCTTATCCCGAGTTCCTCAAGCACCGCATTGACGAGGGCAATAACCTCAGCCTGCGCCTCTGGCGAGGAGGAGCCAATAAGCTCCACGCCTGCTTGGAAGAACTCACGGTACCGCCCCGCTTGGGGACGCTCATAGCGGAAGCAGTTTCCAAAGTAGTACAATCGCAGAGGCTTGGGCGAGTTTTGAAGCTCATTCACATACAGGCGCATCACCGGTGCAGTTAACTCTGGCCTAAGCGCAAGGTCGCGCCCACCCTTGTCCTTAAAGTGGTAGAGGTGCGCCACGATATCCTCGCCCGACTTCGCCGTAATCAGCTCAAGGTGCTCAAAGGTGGGAGTGGCTATCTCCTTGTAGCCAAACCTTATAAATACGCGGCGTATCATCTGCTCCACGTAACGCCTGGCCGCCATCTCTCCGGGAAGAAAATCCCTCGTGCCTCGAGGCTTGGAGTACTTCATAAATATCGCCTGGTATATTTAACGCCCGGCAGTTTTAAAAATTTATTCCTATCAGAAACTCCTTCCCTTCTCAAAGAGGTAGATGCCATTCCTAACCTTCACCGGCTTCCAGCCCATGACCTTGAATTCCCGCGAGACAACTCTAGCTCCATGCCTGAGCTCCCTCTCAATGAGAGGCTTCAACTCTTCCTGCACCCACAGCGTGAGGTAGTAGGTAACCACGTCAGCATTGGCGACGGCGATGCTCTCATCTCCGCCCTGGTGCTTCCAGAAGCGAGGCTCAAATATGTTGCCGTGGAAAATAGTTATCCTGTCCTGCAGTCCTCGACTCTCTATTTCTTCCCTCGCCCACTCCACCAGGTGGGAATTCACCTCTATTCCAAAGCAGCGCGCACCAAACTCCTCTGCGGCGACTATGAGTATCTCCCCAGTGCCACACCCAAGGTCGTAGACCACTTCACCCTCCTTCACACCTGCCAAGCTGAGCATCTCTCTCGCCCTGGCTTCGCTTGTGGGCACGTAATCGCAGGTCGCCATCAAAAAATACTTAGGCTATGAGGCTAAAATAATTTCTGGGCTTTTGGAAGGTGGCGCAGCATGGAAGAGGATGCAATCCTCTACTCCTACGGAGGTAGGACTCTAAAGTACATCCTGCCCCCGCCTCAGGGGGATGAGAGCGAGGGAAACGCTGATCTGGGCGAGGTTGAGGTCGCCGGCTTGGTCATTGCCGGCAGATTCTTCAGGCTTGGTAAAAAAGTCGCAAGCCCGGAGAAGTGCAGGCGCTGTGGCAGGTGCTGCCTTACCCTGGGAAGCAAAATTCAGGCTTCGCCAAGCGATGTGGAGCGCTGGATTCGCGAGGGCAGAGAGGAGGTGCTCCGCTACCTTAAGATGGAGGAAAACGGTGGAGCTTTAATCACCGACGGGACTCTTGAGATGGGCGACGAGAGCGGGCGGTGTGTCTTTCTTACTAAAATCGACGGCGCTTATGCATGCGCCATCCATGAGACAAAACCCGAGGTGTGCCAGGAGTATCCCCTCAACGTGGGCGGAGTGTGCAAAGGTGGAGTGGATTTCAGGGAGTAAGCCTCGAATAAAACTGGGTAAGCACATCAGGCGATATATACAGAAACCAGCGTCTATTCTTCCGCCTCACGCAACGCCTCCTGGAAGGCAGAGAAAAGCCCTTCATCGAAGGCGACCAGAATAACCCTTTCCGGCAGCGCATCCCTTGCAAGGTGCGCCAGAATCTCCTGGAGCATTGCCCTTGCCGCCTCATCCTTGGGTACGCCGCCAACGCCTGTGCCCATACCCGGGAAGGCAACGCTCCTGAAGCCATGTTGCGAGGCTGCTTGCAACGCTGCTCTTGTTGCCAGGCGAACCTCGTTTACGCCCACCCTCTGCGCTGGCTTTTGCATTGTGCTGGCGTGAATCACCGCCTTTGCTTTAAGCCTTCCCGCAGTCGTTACTGCGGCGCTGCCAACGTTGATTGGAGCCTTCGCCATTGCCTCGCGTTCTATCTCCTCGCCACCCCTGAGCTTAATCGCCAGTGCCACGCCTCCGCCCATTACGCCGTAGCTGTTGGATGGGTTCACTATGGCATCTGCCTCGACCTGTGTTATGTCACCCCTTACCACGCTTACCCTGTTCTTGAGGCTCATAAAAAATAGATTGGGTGGAGAATATTAAAAACCTAAGCCTCAGACTTCCACTTCTGTTCTATAAACGCAGGTATGCGCGAGGAATCTATTGGGCCGACGATGACCTCCCAGCCAGTGAGGTCTTCAATCTCGCCGCTTATGCGCGCTGCCATGCCAGGGATTATCAGCTTGCGGTGCTTCACCTTGTTCTCGACGCCGCTCTCCTCGATTGCCTCCTTCACGAGGCTGCCCGTGAGCTTTGCACCTGCCATCGCGGGCTCAACGGCCAAGCCTTCGGTGTTGACCACCAGCAGGTAGCAGTCCACCTTCCCTGCCTCTATGTCAGATGCGACGGTGTAGTAGGTAAGGGCAAAGTTCGTGGTCAGGAGCACAGGCGAGTTCTCGTCGGGCTTGCCAATCTCATAGAGCTTCGCATCCACCTGAATTGGCACCCTCGGGTCGGTGTATATGTTCTGCCTCAGGGTGAGCAGCGGAAGCAGGGAGAACATGTCCATGGAGTGGAGTACCAGAAGGTCTGCGTAGCGCAGAAGCTGGGTGCTCGCTATGATGCACTCCTGCATCGCGGCTTTAGCAGGCTCGTCGCCATTTAACCAAGCGACGAGGGGCACGCCCATTATAGGGTAGCCCGCCAGCTTCTCGCCCTTCTCAATCGCCAGCCTGCGCAGCATCACCATATTCTCAAGGCTCGAGCCGAACTTCGCGCCCAGCGGATAGGTGCCCACGTCGAGAACAATATCCTCCACACCCTTGCTGCGCAGCTTTGCCACGAGCTCAAGCAGCCCCTGAATATCGCCAGGCGAGGAAGCTACTACAGGTGCGTTGTGTTTCACAGCAAGCTCGGCCACGGCGTCTACGTTCTCCTTCGTCGCCGCGTAGATAAGGGGTCTCCGCTCTATCGCTATTTCCAGACCAACCTCCAGATGCTCTGGATCAAAGGAGCACAGCATTAATGGGAGGTCCGAATTCTCTACCGCGGTGACCACTGCCTCGCCGAACCTCGCGGGGTCGCCGCTCTTTGCTCTCACCGCTATACCATCAAGGCGAAGCTTTTGCCCCACGCGCTCTATAGCAAACTTGTTTATTTTCGCCACTCTTTCAGCGAGTTCGTCAGCTGGCAAGTCGTCGCTCACGTCTATGAAAAGCGCCGTGGGATTGAAGAAGGTAAGCTCGTGGCGGTACATTACCTCCTCGCCGCCTATGACGCAGGCGCGCTCTCCAGTGCCAATAACCACCTCCTTAACGGGAGGCGTCACCAGCTCCACAAGCTTATCCAGCTTCTTTTTGTATTTTTCTTCCCTCACAAGGGGTGCGCAGTCCTCGTACTTCTTCTTGCGCTCTATGAGCGCACTCGCAAAAGCCATACAGGAGTCTTCACCACACTCCTTGCAGTTCAGTCCGGGTAAGTGCTTGTATATCTCAAGGGGTGATACCTTAGCCATTTCCCATCGCCTCTCAACATTGTCACATAAACTCAATCGCCTTGTAGGGGCATGAGTCCACGCACACGCTGCATGGTCGCGACTCGCTGGCATCCTCTTCAAAGCGCCGGCACGCCTTGACGTTCACCACCTTCACCACGCCGTCTTCTATTTTGAGCACCACGTCTTTGCTGGCGCTGCCCTTGCCACCGCTCACCTCTAAGCTAACGGCAACGTTCGCTGGGCAGGCGTCGACGCAGTTGCCGCAGCCTGTGCACCGCTCCTCGTGAATCACGAACTTTGTTGGCGTCGCAGCGAGCACCTTGCTGATAAGCTCCTTGAGCGCGAGCTTCTGGCGCAAGTAGCGCGCCTCGTTTATTGTCGGGCACTCATCCAAGTAAGCCTTGCCACTCACCAGCTTTACCGCGAAAGCCATGCAGCTCGCGTTGCCGCACTTCTTGCAGTTGGTGCGTGGCAGGAGCTTGTGAACCTCTAGCGGCGATACCTTTGTCATGCCTAGACCTTCAGCCAATTCTCATACTTTATCTCCACTCCTTGGTAGTCGCCGAAGATGGAGTCGATTATCGCCTTAATCGCCTGCACCGCACTGGGGTGGAGCATCATCATTATGTCAGCTCCTGCGATCATAACAGCTAGAGCATTGACAGTCTCCCAGAGGGGCCCACGGTACTCGCGGGGACCCCACTCCGCGACGTTCATCCACGCCTCGCGCGCCGCCCATGCGTTGGTCACGCCGCAGCTTACAGGAAAAGCCAGTTCCTTCTCGCCCTTGAGGGCGTTGATCTTTATGCGCTCTATCATGGTGTAGGTGTACTCCAAACCATAGCCCAGCGCCGCCGTTGTGGGGTCTTGCACAAGTCGTTCGCGTGGCAAGCCCTCTTCCAGCAGGAGCTTGTTCAGTGTCTTCTGATCGTTTATGTCCAGAGAGACCCAGCTCAGCACATTGTGGTTGTACTTAACCGCCGCATCCACGATGCGCTTGTGGTCGAGGTCCAAGTTTGCGCTCGCAAGCAGGCAGCGCTCGTTCTCAGCAACCGCCGCCACCTTCTCAAAGAGCGCCGGGTCCTTCTCCGGGTTGCCAGAGCCGCCTATTACTATGGGCACATCTACTGCCTGAAGCACCTCCTCCACGGTTTTTGCAGCCTCGCTGATGGGCGTGTCCTTAACCTTCGGGTCAGTAGAGACCAAGTGAATGGTAACTAGGTCTGCACCACGCTTCACAGCCTCGCGTGCCCATTCAGCGGGCGAATCCCAGAAGTCGCCCCACGCCTCGCGCAGAGCCTTGGGGAACTGGGGCTGGGGAATGTCGAAGACATCAAAACTCACCACGGGCTTATTAACCCACCCTCCTTCAAAGTGGTAGAGGGTGCGCTGCCCGCCTATTTTTATCACCTTGCTCCTGCTACCGCCCTCGCTGCGGGTTGCTCCAAGGGTTATTTCCTCCACCTGCCCGCGGTACTCCTTTACGGGCTTCTCAAAGGTTATCTCAGGTAGCGCCTCCAGCTTCTGCTCCGGCTTTGCCTCCAGCGTAGCTGCCGCCTGCGGCTGAAGCTGCTGAAGAATTGGCATCAGCATCGCCTGCTTTGCCTGTATCACAAGCTCCTCCACATCCAGCTCCACATTCTCCAGCTCTATGCTCTCCACGTCCACCAGGCTTTTTATTATGTCCTCAAGGTTGAGTTTCATGCTCCTACCTCACGATCTTTTCTGCTATCTCGCGCACTGCCTTTAGTGCGGGAGTGTCAGGAGGAAGCTCTACAAGTGGCTTCCCTTCGTGATCATAGTGCCTGACGTTCTCGTCCTCGGGCACGACTCCTATAACCTTTAAACCTATCTCACGGGCGTACTCTTCGAGCTTCTGCTTGGTTTCCTCAGTTGCGCGGTTTATAACCACGTATATGTGCTTGAACTTTATTTTCAGTTCCTCTGCAAGCTCTTTAATCCTTGCGGCGGTGGTTATCCCTCGCTTTGAGGTGTCAGTGACCACGAGCATCACGTCCACGTTCTGCGTGGTTCGCCGCGAGAGGTGCTCCAGCCCTGCTTCCGTGTCTATCACCACATAGTCGTAGTTCTTGGCGAAGGTGTCGATTATCTCACGCAGCACATGATTAGCGGCGCAGTAGCATCCTGGCCCTTCTGGGCGTCCCATGCTGAGCAGGTCGAAGGCTCTGGTTTCTACAATAGCGCGCATCGCCTCGTATTCCAGCTGCGAGCGCCAGCTCACCCCAGGCGGGAGGCTATCGCGCTTCTCAAGAAGCTCCTCGCGTATGTCGCCTATGGTGCGCTCCACATCTACGCCGAGAGCTTCAGGAAGGTTTGAGTCGGGGTCACTATCTATGGCTAAGATATCGTAGGCGTTGTGTTCAGCGAGACAGCGCACCAGCAGGCTTGCTATCACCGTCTTGCCGGTGCCGCCCTTGCCAGAGACAGCGATTATCATCCCTTTCTCCTTATTATTACCTTTTCTGCGTATATCTTGGCATTCTTAAAGGTGATTGTGAACTCAGAGGGAGAGCCCGCCACAGGCATGCCCTGCGCTGGCAGCGTGAGTTCTGGCAGCGTTGCTACGGGCTGCGCCTCCTGCTCGCGCGTCTCCTCTTCTGCTGCCTCTTCTTCAGCCTCCTCCTCAGCAAGGCGCTCCAGCACGGGGTGCTGCTTCTGCTTCAGGAACTCCTTGAGCGACTCGAGGTCAGAAGCCTCAAGCTCTGTGGCAATTTTATCGTACATCTCCTCGGGAATGGCGTCGCGCACGCGCTCCTTGAGCTGGGAGGGCATCCACACTATGCGCTGCCAGCCTCCGTCAGCCTGGAGAAACTTAGGGGAGCGCAGGTAGGCTATGCCTATGCCCAAGAAGCCCTGGCTCTGTACACCGCCGCCCACCTGCCCTGCCATGGTGGAGAAGGGTATGCCGAAGGGAGTAACGCCCTGGAAATCGCGATGCACAATGCCTATGCCATCCACCTCGGGTATGTAGAAGGCGATAGCCTCAAAGCACCCGCAGGAGGTGTGGGGGTAGTCGAAGATGCTGTGGAGGTAAACTCGCTCTATTGCCCCATTGCTCTTCTCCCGTATAACCTCGTTTATGCCGGAGTACTCCCCCTTTATCGGGTCAAGAACCTCGCCCTTTGGAATCTCAAAGATTGGACCGTTGGGGTCGACCTTCACCGCCGCTCTGCCTTCAAACCAGGAAATTGCTCCGCAGCCTGAGGTTCGACTTGGGGTAATCGCACACACGTGCGTCGGCGCGAAGCTCTGGCAGAGCAGGCAGCCGTAGAACACGTCCACCTCCTCATCCTTAAGCGCCGCCGCCTTTGCATCGCGCTTCTCGTATACTTCTCTCGCCCTGGCGATGTGCTCATCCACAGCTTTCTCATCGGTGTAAAAGGTGACCTGCATCTTCTCTATAACATCGAACTCGCTCTTGTAGAGCTTTATAAGCGCCTTGCCAACGTGGTAGAGCTTTAGCCCCTTCTTGGCTGAGTCCTTGCTAACCCTGCACCATATTATGTCTCGGGAGTTGAGATGCATGAACCCCTGAACGTAGTTGGAGAAGTCGTGAATCCTGCGCTCAAACACGCCCTCTAGGTCCTCTTCCAGCTTCTCCCCAGCGACCTTGATGAATATGCCGAGAGGATAGCGTCCGCCCTCCTCCATCGCATCGATGTCGGGTCCGACAACCTCAACCTTGCCGTCCTCAACCTCTTCGGGAGGCGCAACTATGAGAAGCTCCGCACCCTTGCTTTTAGGTCCAGCCAGGTCCACGTACATGTTTGACTTTCTTATCCTCTCACCCTCATAGATTAAGCCAACATCAACGGGGATTTCTTCATCCATCACCTTGCACCTCTCGAATAAAGTTCATGATTTTTCATGATATATATCTTTTTTGGTAACGTCTGGTGTGGCATTTGCAATACTCCAGCGGGAGGTTGACATCTCAGCGCTTCTTAACAACATAAATCTATATTTATTTACCTCGGGAATTTCAGGAATTTAGATTACATGTTAGATTCGTTGGCTATATCAGGCTTTTTTTGCAGAGAGCTGAGAACACTCAAGGGTGGTGAATAAGATAGGCACAGGCGAGTATGTTGTGAAGTGCCCGGAGTGTGGAAGCACTGATTTGTACCACGACTATGAGAGGGCAGAGGTTATCTGCAACCAGTGTGGTCTTGTCGTGGACGAGGACCTGATGGACGAAGGCCCTGAGTGGCGCGCCTTTGACAACGAGCAGGCTGAGAAGCGCTCCCGCACAGGTGCGCCGATGACATACCTCATACACGACATGGGTTTGTCCACGACGATAGACTGGCGCAACAAGGATTCTTCAGGGCGTGATATACCCTCTCAGCAGCGCGCCCAGCTTTACCGCATGCGCAAGTGGCAGCAGCGCATCCGCGTGAGCAACGCCAAAGAGCGCAACCTCACCATAGCGCTAACCGAGTTAAATAAGATAGCGTCGAAGCTCGACCTGCCCAAGAATGTGCGCGAATCTGCGGCGGTGGTGTACCGCAAGGCTGTGGATAAGGGCTTGATTCGCGGGCGCAGCATCGAGGGTGTGGTTGCGGCGTGCATCTACATCGCGTGCCGCCGCTGCTCTGTGCCTCGCACGTTGGACGAGATAGCTGAAGCAAGCATGATGGATCGCAAGGAGATAGGGCGCATCTACCGCTTCATTCTGCGCGAGCTGGGTATAAACCTCTCGCCAACAACGCCTCTGGACTATATCCCACGCTTCTGTTCTTCTCTTGGCTTATCCCGGGAGGTGCAGATGAAGGCGATGGATATACTGAACAAAGCCATGAATCTGCAGCTAACCTCTGGGCGTGGCCCCACTGGCGTTAGCGCGGCTGCGATTTACATTGCCTCTGTGCTGGTGGGCGAGCGCAGAACGCAGCAGGAGATAAGCGAGGTAGCGGGCGTTACTGAGGTTACCATACGCAACCGCTACAAGGAGATTGCGGAGAAGCTCGAGATTGAGATTACGATGTAGCTCTGCAGCTGTAAATGCGGGTATAGCTCCTTCTGGCTTTCCAGAAAGTCCAACTCTAAACATAACGCAACATTTTTTCATAACCAAGATTATACTAAAAAGAGGTGAGAGTATGCCGGTAGTTAGGATAACCATGTGGAAGGGCAGAAGCAAAGAGCAGAAGGCAAAGCTTGCGGAGGCGATTACAAAAGCGATGGTGGACATCGCCGGCACTGCGCCGGAGCATGTGCACATAATCTTTGAGGATGTGGAGAAAGAAGACTGGGCAATCGCGGGCAAGCTGTGCGGATAGGGACTAACATTACCTTTGCCTTACGAGATGATGCGCTTTGCTGTTATGAAAAATTATGAAAATTTCATAAAATTTCATAAAGGTTCTCAAACAAGCTTTTATATATTGTAACAATCTTAGAAAGTTGTGGTGATATACATGGGCGAGAGAAGCGAGAAAATAACAAAGATTCTTCAGGTGGTTGAAGAGCAGGACGTGGCCTTCGTTAAGTTTCAATTTACAGACATTCTGGGAATACTAAAGAGCTTCGCCATACCTGCGCGTGAGCTTGAGACTGCCCTTGAAGAGGGTATGGGCTTCGACGGTTCGTCGATTCTCGGCTATACCCCAATCCATGAGAGCGACATGGTGGCAATGCCTGACCCAGATACCTTTGCGATTCTTCCGTGGCGCCCCCAGGAGAAGCGTGTTGCCCGCATAGTCTGCGACATACTTACCCCTGACGGCAAGCCCTTCGAGGGTGACCCGCGCTATGTGCTTAAGCGCAACCTCGAAGAGGCGAAGAAGAAGGGGTTTGTAATGAACGTTGGTCCTGAGCTGGAGTTCTTCCTCTTCAAATCCATGGAGTGCCCAGAGACCACTGACCTGGGCGGCTACTTCGACCTTCTACCACTGGACGAAGCTGAGGATGTTCGCAGGCAGATAATCTTCGCCCTTGAGGCTATGGGCATACCCGTAGAGTACTCCCACCACGAGGTGGCGCCGAGCCAGCATGAAATAGATCTGCGCTATGCCGATGCGCTCCGTATGGCTGATTATGCCCTGGCATACAAGATGGCGGTTAAAGCAATAGCCAGGCAGAATGGTCTGTATGCCACGTTCATGCCAAAGCCGCTCTTCGGTGAGAATGGCTCGGGTATGCACACACACCAGAGCCTCTTTACCCTAGATGGGCAGAATGCCTTCTTCGACGCCAACGACCCGGATGGCTGGTACCTGTCAAAGGTTGCAAAGCAGTACATTGCCGGCTGCCTGAAGTATGCCCGGCAAATTACACTGGTGCTCGCTCAGTGGGTGAACTCCTACAAGCGCCTTGTTCCGGGTTACGAGGCTCCTGTGTATGTGAGCTGGGCACGCCGCAATCGCTCCGCAATGATACGCGTGCCCCTTTACAAGCCCGGCAAGGAGAAGGCAACACGAATAGAGTACCGTGCCCCCGACCCCGCGTGCAACCCGTATCTCGCTTTCTCAGCCATGCTCGCCGCTGGTCTGGCTGGCATAGAGGAGCAGCTGGAGATTCCAGACCCAATTGAAGAGGACATCTTCCACATGAGCGAGAGGCGCAGAAAGGAGCTGGGCATTGAGAGCCTCCCCGCAAACTTAGGCGAGGCTATAGTAGAGTTTGAGAACTCTGAGCTTATGCGCCGCGCCCTCGGCGACCATGTGTACGAGAATCTACTGAAGCTCAAGCGCGAGGAGTGGGACGAGTACCGCGTGCAGGTGCATCCTTGGGAGCTTCAGAGGTACTACAAAATCCTCTAAAACCCCAACCCCATCCCCTATTTTTTCTCTTTTAGCATTTCTTCTATTGCAGTGTAGAGAGTGGGTAAGTCTATAGGTTTTGTGATGTAGTCGTCAGCTAGCTCCATTGCCTCGCGGCTTTCTTTCTCGATGGTTGAGCGCACACTAACCACTATAACAGGTATATCCTTGAGATTCTCGTCGGAGCGAAGTCTGCGCAGAAACTCTGTGCCGTCCATGCCCGGCATCATGAGATCAAGGAGTATCAGGTCAGGCTTTGTTTTCTTAAGAAGTTCAAGAGCCTCTGCGCCGCCCTCCGCGAGTATGGCCTCATACCCCTTCCGATTGAGAATCATCTCAACCATAGCCAGAATATCTGGCTCGTCGTCCACAACCATTATCTTCGTCATATTCATTCCTCACTCACGAGTAGGCTGGCAAGCTTCTTTATAGCCACGCTCCCTGGCGATTTGGGATTGGCAAGCATCACCGGCTTGCGCTCCTCCACGCCGCGGTAGACTTCCAGATCCACCGGTATTGTGACAATTACCTTGTGCCCAAGGCTGTCTTCCACTTCTTTTACACTCATTTCTCCCATACCCCTTCCCACTTTGTTGAGCACTACCCGCAGAGGCTTGTTCATTTCCTCCGCTATTTTTACCGCCTTCAGATTGGTTATAACTATAGGCAGCCACGGATTTACCACAAGCAGCACCTCATCGCATGCTTTGAGGATATTCCTCAGGCTTTCTCCCAGGCTGGGGGAAGTGTCTACAATAATGTAATCATAATCATTGTGGAGGTTTTCCACCACCTGCTTAAGGTTGCTCAGATTCACCTCTTTAACGCTGGTTATTGATCCTGCGAGCAGGTGCAGACCAGTGTTTGAGTGGATGTAAACGCTCTCTTTTGCAAAGGATGGGTCTTTAAGGGCATAGCTGATTCCTGGCGGTATTACATCAATTATTCCCAGATAGAGGCTCAGGTTTGGCGATATGGTGTGCGCATCTACAGCGAGCACCCGCTTTTTAAAGTCAAGCATCAGGCTGAGGGCGAGATTCAGAGACACTGCGGTTTTGCCCACTCCTCCCTTAGCTGATATTATCCCTATTACTCTACCCCTGCCTTCTGAACCAACCACTACTCTTCCTCCATGCTGCTCTTTATCCTTCCTACCGCCTCAACCACTTCCCTGCGATAAACCCGTCTCTTCCGATATATATGTATGGCAGTATATACTAATAAAAGCAACGCTCCAAGGCTCAGCGCTGGGATTAGAAACTTCCTGAGATTTATCCTCCTTGGCTCCTCCTGCAGGATAAGTGTCAGTGGCTGTGAAACCTCTCCGTCTTCGCTAAACGCCCTCGCGAGGATGGTGTAGCTTCCTGGTGGCGCATCGCGGGGTGGCTTCACAGTAAAAACCAGCTCCTGTGCATACCCCGGGAGAAGCAGTTTTGTAATCTCTGGCGGTGAAACTTCCCAGCCAGGGTGTGCCACTAATTTGAAGGTGAGATTCATCGCCTCCAGGGTTGGGTTGGTTATCCTCAGCTTCACCTCAGATTCCTTACCTGGCACCGCATACGCAGCGAGGGCACCTGAGAACTGGAGAAGCTCAATACCGCTGACGCTGGTATAAAACACATTCACTTGTCGCAGGGGCCAGTATATGTAGGGCGAGTACCTCGCCGCTATGCTTCCCACCTCATACTCCAGGGTGTAGACCTCATACGGATCAACCTCGCTAAGGCGCCACGCAACAAGAGGGTCAGCCTCAAGCACAGCCACAGGGGTTTTAAAATTTATCTCCTCCACACTGGAGGCGATCTCTTTTGGAATCTCCTCTAGGATTTCTATACTCCCCACCCTAACGCCTGAGTTCTCAACCTCCACGCTCACCAAGGCTTTGCCTTCTTTTTCATTCAGGTAAACCTTCCTGAGCACCGCTGGCTTTTCAAAGTCGAGGGGATAGGGCTTAATTCTGAATATGAAGCTGGCAATTGCCTCCTCCTTTGCGCTCTTCACTCTGAGCACAGCTCTGCGGTCTCCAGGCAGGGCGCTGTTGGGCACGCTTATTGCAATGTTTAATCCCACGCTCTCATTGCCCCTGATTGTTACTTCCTGAGGCTGCAGTGTTACCCAGCCTCTGGGAATCCCCTCTATACTAATCTTTATGTCGCGAATCTCCTTCTCTGAGGGATTCTCCAGCTCAAAAGACACCGCAGATGAATCCCCAGGCTTGCCCTCTATCAGCACAGGAAAGAACCAGACTCTCAAGTGAGGAGTATCATTCTTAATATCTCCCTCCCCCACTTTTTCGTGCTCCGCTACGATGCTCAGCGTGCCCACTTCTGAGGTGTGATAAGAGCGATTGTCGTAATACACCTTTGCCACAACGCGATATTCCCCTACGCCCAGAGTGACGAGATGGTCCCTAAAGAGACTCATATTGCTCCCGGCAGCCAGCACATGAGGCGTGAAGTTTATCTTCTCCACAAGCGAGGAGTCCAGGTAGATTTCTATCTCCGGCTCTATGTCAGTCGCCATATTGCCGGTGTTTTTAATCTCGAGTGCAAAGTCAACAATCTGATTCTGGGTTATTACCTTGGGTGTCACGGAAAGGGAGGAGATTTTTATCTGCTTTAGCGGGGTTGCAGACTCTACCGGGGCGACATTGGATTCCGCTCTCACACCTGCTGTAATCAGCACCAGCAATAAAACAGCGGCACAGATATATCGCTTCATACCTCTCACATTACTGCACTCTCCCTTTTTTGGCCAGAAATTCTTTATTTATCAGATAAATAAATCTTACGCAAAATTTTCCTTACAAGATATGAACAGAGCTTTAGAATGCGATATTAAGAGCCTCAGGCCTCTGAGCGCGCCTCCGGGGATAATATATAAAATTAGAGTCGGGATTATTTTCTGAAAAACATCATGCCCACCCCGATGGACTTCTTCCCCTACCCTGAGCCCAGGCAGTTTCAGGACGAGCTGATGCACCGAATTTTTACAAGCGATGCCATGCTGGCAAGCGTGCCCACAGGCGTTGGGAAGAGCGTCTCCGCGCTCTGCGCCTTCTTTGCTGACCGTCTTCCCGGGGAGAAGATTGTGGTGCTCACACGCACAAAATCCCAGGCGAGGATATTTCTTGAGGAGACACGCGCCATCGCAGCGCGCGCTAAAAAGCCCCTGCTTGCGGTGCACCTGCGCTCAAAGCAGGAAGTCTGCCCTGTTTTTGCAGGCGAGGAGGTGGGCTATGAGGAGTTTCTCCAACTCTGCAAGCTTAAGAGGAACTGCGAGTATCGCCGCAGATTTAGAGAGAGGCTGGAAGACATTTCATTGCTTGCAGCAGAGCTTGGAAGGGAGAACATGGAAAAAGGCGAGGGTTTAACCTTCTCTAGGCTGCTGGAATTCGGGTGCCCCCATGCTGTGCTTCTGGAGCTGGCGCGCTTCGCAGATGTGGTCATTGCCGCCTACCAGTACCTGCTTAACCCCTTTCTCAGGAGCACCTTTCTGGGAAAGCTGGGCATTAGCTTGCCTGAGATTCTCCTCATAGTGGACGAGGCTCACAACCTTCAAAGTATGGACATGCTGAGCAAGACCTTGAGCAGGCGCACAGTAGAGCTTGCCGCTAGGGAAATCAACTACGATTTCTCGGGCATCCTTAAACTCTTTGAGGGCAACGATGAGAGGCTAGAGGCGGGAGATTTAATCAGCGTCAGGGAGGCGGAGTTTCTCTATCAGCGTGGAGTGGAGGTGCTTGAGAGGAGGTTGCTGAGGGGCAGGAAGGTTTCCTACACCTACAGGGTGGCTCTGTTCCTAGATGCGGCGCTCAAGCTGGGCAGAGAGGAGAACTGGGTGTTCTACCGCCAGAGTGGGAAGCTCTACCTCAAACCCCTCTTTCCCTCGGAACTCCTCGAGCCACTGACTGAGGCGAGGAAACTTCTACTCATGAGCGGCACCCTGTCGCCGGTTGAGATGTACAGAGCCCTCTTCAATCTGCCCCATGCTGAGACATACTCCCTGCCCAACATATACAGGAACAACCTCTACTACCTTGGCATAAAGGCAGGGCTAAACACTTCGCTGGCGGAGAGGCAGAGCAGGGGTGAAGAACTCTGGAAGAGCTACGCAAGCGTTATCAGGGAGATTTATGAAGCCACGCCAAATACAACGCTTGTCTTCTTTCCCTCCTACGACGTTCTTGAGAGCGTAAGGCGGTACTTTAAAGCGCTGCCAGAGCCGAGGGATGCAAGAGAGGCTGAGAGATTCATCAGAGAGGCGAAGAGTAGGGAGAAGAAGGCTATATTCGCTGTTGCAGGGGGAAAGCTGAGCGAGGGTGTGGAATACACCGTTGAAAGGGAGGAGGGCAAGGAGAGCGTTGTGGGGAGTGTAGTTATAGCTGGCTTCCCCTTCCCTGTGCCCGACTTTGAAATGGAACTAAAGAGGAGCCTGTTTGAAGAGCGCTTCGGCGCCACTAGGGCGTTCATGTTTCTCTCCTTTCTGCCGATGATGAATAAGGTGCTTCAGAGCGCAGGAAGGGCAGTGAGAAGCTCCCGTGATAGAGCCTGCGTTGTCTTCCTGGACGACCGCATAGAGCACCTGAGGCATTTCCCAGAGGACATAAGGTATGAGATAAAGCTGGTAGAAATCAATGAGCTGGGCGAGGAGGTTAGGTGGTTCCACTCTATAAGAAGGTAACCCTACTGCCGCGCCTTTGCCGCCTTCGCGCGCCTCTTCATCTCCTCCTCGCGTTCGCGGGCACGTTTCTCGGCGCGCTTCTGGCGCTCCACCAGCTTTTTAACAAACCTATCTATTGCCGGGAGTTCCTCCTCTTCCTTCTCTTCCTCCCTATAAGCGACCTCTTCAACTTCACTGGCACTGTTTCCAATCCCGCAGGTATTTCCTACCCCAACGAGGATTACCTTCTTGTCCTCTGGCACAGAGGCGATGCTTTCTTTAATCCTGCGTATTGCCTCCGGCACCGCGAGGTAAATCTCTTTTGTCATCGGCGATATTGCCTCCTCTAGGGACATCTTGATGGCAATCGCCTCGAGGGGGACGTTCTTGGCGAGGGCTGCCTCCTCTATCTTCGCCTTTTCTGGTCCAGGATCGCCTATCGCAGCGCCTATGCCCTCGCTCACCTTGCCCGTGGGTTCGCCCTCCATCTTTAAGCTTGCGTCCACGGTTATTATCTTCGCCACATCGTTAGCCTCGGCGAGCTTTTTCACTGCGTCGCCAATCTTGCCTAGCGTTGCTCCTGGGCCTCGAGCTTTAACCACCAGCACATCGCGATCCCTTATCCTCTCTTCTGAATAAACCACATCCCTCGCTACTTCCTTTGCCTCGCCCTTCATGAGGCGGGCCGCAACCAGCGGTCCAACGCTATCCCCTATGGGCTCCCCTCGCGATATCGCTTTTATCCCAGCCATGTGAGCCTCTGCTATCTTCTTAATTATGGGCATATTCATCTGTAAAATCATGGCAAGTTGGATGTTGTTTGTCTTCTTCACAAGCTCCACGTAGTGGCGTACCATTTTCGCTAAGGTGTTTATGCCCACGCCGCCCTTGAGGAGAGAAACTATGTTCGCATTCCACACACGGTCACACTCCGGAGCAATTTCGCCTGCGATGCTGTGGAACTTGTCCTCGGCCTTGTCGAAGAGGTGCTCAAGCTTCTTAAGTATGCCGTAGGGGTCCAGGTCCACCGGAGGAATGAGAAAGAAGTCCAGGGTTTTCTGCACCCTCTCCTTAATTCCAGTGCGTATGCTCCCCTTCTCGAGGCACACCTTGGTGATGATATCCACTGCCTCATTGGTATATGCTTCTAGAGTTTCAGCAACCTCCTCCATATCCGCGACCAGGCGATAGAAGAGGTAGCGCGGGTAGATTATTATCAGAGCAAAGAAAAGCAGCGTGAAAAGCACCTGAAACCCCTGCCAGAGCTGAGCCTGAGGCAGCATCTTTCTCCTCCTTGAGACACTAATTTACTACGTTACCCTTTATAAATCTATCATGCGAGTTTTAATCAGAGCAAGGATATACCCCACGGAGAGCCTTGAGAAGGTGAAGATGGCGATTGAAAACCTCTTCTCCAGCCTAGAGTTTGAGGTGGGAGAGAAGGAGGAGGAGCGCTATATAACCGCTGTGGGTGGAGGAAAAGAATGCCTTGAGAAGTTTTACCGCCGCCTGAGAGAGCAGCGCATTCTGGATGCCGCCCGCGGAGTAATGTTATCCTCTCTGCAGGGGAATAAGGTGAGCTTCCATCTTAACAAACAGGCTGCTTACGCTGGCTACGTAAATTTCAGTGAGGAGTCGCCTCTGGGTGCAATTGAGGTGGAGATTGAGGCAGAGGAGATAGAGAGCTTGATAGACTGGCTTGCGCCTCGCACAATAGAGGGGAGAGAGGTATGAAGGCCAAGCTGGGTGCTTCCTCGCTTGCATTCTTTAAGCGGAAGAGTGAGGAGATAATAAAAATAGTAGGCGAGGCTGGCTTCTCCACCTGGGAGGTAATTCTGGAGGGGCACCACCTTCGCAGCGATTATTCCCGCTGGAGGGAGCTTATTGACAGCTACTCCCTTGATGTAAGCATCCACGCCCCCTTCGCAGACCTGAACATAGCCAGTATGAACGAGAAAATTAGAGAGGAGAGCCTTGCGCAGATAAAAGCTGCAATAGAGGCGGGGTACCAGCTTGGAGCTAAGCTTGTGACTGTGCATTCTGGCAGACTCTCCCCATACAGCATGTGGTTTCCCGAAAAAGCAAAGGAGGTCAACCTGGCAAGCATCAGAGAGCTTGCAGCTCATGCGCAGGAGTACGGCCTGCTCCTCTGCCTTGAGAATATGCCGCGTTACGAGGGGGCGCTTCTCAGCCAGGTTGAGGAGCTAAAGGAGCTTATACGCGAGTTTTCCAAAGATGAACTTGGAATTACCTTAGACGTGGGCCATGCCGCAACCTGTGGTAATGTCGTGGATTACGTAGAGGCGCTCAACCATCGCCTTGTGAACATCCATCTCCATGACAATCGCGGAGACGGAGATGAACATTTAGCAGTAGGCGACGGCATCATAGACTTTAAAGCTATCTTTTCCCGCCTAAGAAATTACAGTGGAAAGTACATAATAGAGTGCCATCGCGAGGAGGATGTGTTCCGGAGCAGGGAGAAGCTTGAGAGAGGCCTTATTTAATTTTAATTTGTTTAATTTTAAAATAAATTTTTAAAAAAATACAAATATGGCTGCTTATGTGAAAATTACTTCTAATAAATGGAGGTTAGGTGAATAAAAATGCACATATCCAACTCTCAACTATTGCAATCAACCCTGAAAAACTCAGAGGGATTTAAAAAGGTGAATCACGGAAACCATTCGAGAAGGAAGGAATTCCAGAAGCGAGTTTTCCTCGGGTGGAGCCTTATATTCGTGGGAATGTTACTCCTGTTACCAGTCGATGCTGTGCTTGATGAAGATGGTGACCTGGCGACGTGGTTTATACTTTACCTTGCCTCCGGGGCGGCTCTACTTTCACTGATGGGTGTGCTGATAAAAACCCAGAAACCCTCGCCTAAGAGTGCAGGTGTAGTTTACTTGCCGGACGGTGGTTTTGCCGAGGAAGAACTGGAGGGGCTTGAAGAGGAGGATAAGGAGTTGTTGAGGAGCCTAAGGGAACTCAGGGAATGGTACATGGCAAGCCTTGGGCAGGCTCCCTATAATCGAAGATTTGTAGACGCTTTGGAGAGGTGGTACCGGCTTGGCATCGCAAAGGAGATAGAGGTCAGAAATCTGAAAAAGATGGTCAAACAATGTAAAATTAAACCCAAAAAAGTTCTAGCTCAGAAATGATTCTAAAACA